>OJBR01000073.1_pt1 | contig 59251 bp, 53 predicted proteins | sample 1591161 | NCBI WGS metagenome assembly OJBR01 (sample SAMN05416803, study PRJEB24817) | seawater metagenome | isolation source: Sea water | place: Canada:Atlantic | collected 2013-07
TTAAGCCCTTTTAAACTCTCGCTGAGTGATCACTTATTAACGTGGAATGGTATTATTTGGCGTGACGGGCTTGCAGTACTTCAACAACGTCACTCAACGACAAATCACTTGCTTGTAACAGTACCAGCAAATGATAGAGCAAATCAGCGGATTCATTCTTAAGCTCATCTAAGTCTTTCACGGTGGCTGCTAGTGCTGTCTCAACGCCTTCTTCACCTACTTTTTGCGCGATACGCTTGATGCCCTTACTGTAAAGATGAGCTGTGTAGCTTGAATCAGGCGACGCGCCTTTACGTGAGGCAATAACTTGCTCTAGTTCAGCAATAAAGCTAACTGACGGCGATTTAGCATCAGCCCAGCAGGTTTCTGTGCCTAAGTGGCACGTTGGGCCATTTGGGTAGGCTAGGGCTAAAATCGAGTCTTTGTCACAATCAGCACTAAGCTCTACTAAGTCTAACGTGTGGCCTGAAGTTTCTCCTTTGGTCCACAAGCGCTGCTTAGAGCGACTAAAGAAAGTGACATGACGCGTTTCAAGGGTATGGTTGATTGCATCAGTGTTCATGTAGCCCTGCATTAACACCTTACCTGTGGTGGCATCTTGCACGATACAGGGTAATAGGTTGTCCATTTTCTGCCAAGCCAATTGCTCGACGTTTTGCTTATTGATAATCATGTCTTTCTCGTATTCTTCTCAGGTAAATATTGTGCTTAGCAGTGCTCTAACGTTTAGCCTAGTTTGCGCATTATTAATCGCGTATGGCGACCTGCTGTTCACGTAAGTAGGTTTTTAATTCAGGGATGGGGATGATGCCTTTGTGAAACACGGATGCCGCCAGAGCACCGTTTACATCTGCTTGTTCAAATACATCTTTGAAATGCACTTTTTCGCCCGCACCGCCCGAAGCAATCAATGGAACCGCGCAGTTTTCACGAATAGCCGCAAGTTGAGTGATGTCGTAACCTTGGCGTACACCATCTTGATTCATACAGTTAAGTACAATTTCACCTGCGCCATGTTGCTGTACCTCTTTCACCCAGTCAGCCGTTTGCCAGCGGGTAATTTGCGTACGGCTTTCATCTCCCGTGTATTGATGAACTTGGTACTGGCCGGTTTCTTCATTAAAGAAACTATCGATACCGACTACCACGCATTGTTGACCGAAGGTGTCATGCAGTTCACGGATAAGTGCAGGGTTCGCAAGAGCAGGGGAGTTAATCGAAATTTTATCTGCACCCATTTCAAGAATGCGGCCAGCGTCTTCAACAGACTTTATTCCGCCAGCGACACAAAAAGGAATATCAATCACTTGCGCTATACGGGTTACCCAGCTTTTATCTACCACGCGCTGATCACTGGAAGCAGTGATATCATAAAAAACCAATTCGTCAGCACCTTGCTGAGCATAAAGCTCGGCCAGCGGCACAATCTCGCCAATGGTTTCGTGGTTACGAAACTTAACGCCTTTTACCACAAGACCATCACGAACATCTAAACAGGGAATAATGCGCCTAGCGAGCATAGTAAACCTTTTACCTTAATTATTTTACAAATGATTACGCCTACCGTTCAGCTGTAGGCGCCTTAACGTGGCTTATTTAACGCGCTTTAGCCAACCATGTACGTCAGGTGCTTTACCCCACTGAATATCATTCAGCGCTTGGCGTAATTTAGCTGTTGTAGGGCCGGCTTCGCCGCTACCTACTGTGTATTCTTTATCTTCATGTATAAAGGTTCCAACGGGCGTTAGCACAGCAGCTGTGCCAGATAACGCAGCTTCAACACCTGGTTTCGCCGCGCGCTCAAGTAGCTCGGCCACAGTGATATTGCGCTCGCTGATGGTCATGCCCAAGTCTTTGGCCAAGGCTAAAATTGTGTTGCGGGTGACACCATGTAAAAAAGAAGAATCTAAGCCTTTGGTGATAATTTCATTGCCGTCTATCAATAAAAAGTTGGCTGCGCCGGTTTCTTGCACATCGCCATTAGGGCAGAACAATATTTGGTCAGCGTTGTGATCAACACGTGCTTTAGAAATCGGCCCAAGTGCACTGGCGTAGTTGCCACCACTCTTTATCATGCCCATATGTGGGGCACAGCGCATGCCAGTTTCATCAAGTAATAAACGCAATGCTTTCGCACCGCCAGTGAAGTAATCGCCCACAGGCGATAACAGTACATACAGCATAGAGTGCAATGATGGCACGGCAGCTTTGCCTATTGCCGCTTCAGTGCCGATATGAGTTGGGCGAATATACATAGAGCCTGGCGGGGCTGGTACATCGTCAACGTACTGAGCGACTATGTCGAAAATCATCTGGGCGACTTGCTCTTTATCGATTTCAGGCAATGACAGCAGGCGAGCACTTTGGGCAAAGCGTTCAATGTTTTGGTCCATGCGGAAAACATGCACACTACCGTCATCATGTTTGAATGCTTTTAAGCCTTCAAAGCAAGTGCTTGAGTAATGCAAAACATGTGCGCCAGGGTGTAAATTGATGCTATCTGCTGAAACGATTTTTGCGTCGCTCCATTGATTGTTTTCAAATGTAGTCAATGCCATTTCGGGCATGAAAACCGTACCAAATGCTGCCATCATTCTTTCCTAAATCGTGGGGTCACGGTGCAGCGCTATCACTGTTACCATGATCATTTACTGTTCAATCTATCAATTATTTAGTAAGCACAAGACGAGCGCAATCCTTTCACTGAAAACTATTGTTAGGGATCGTGTCAACCTGCTACATGAGGGAACGTCTCTACGTCACCCTCTAGGTTAATGCTTTACTACTTACTGTTACTTACAACTGCTATTTACAACTGTTACTTACAACACTCACAACTGTTGCTTACAACTAGTACTCACTACTATTACGCACTGTGCTATTACGCACTTTATTAGGCGACCGAATAACAGGCCGCATATACAGCAAAAAGTCGTTTAGCCTTGCCACCTTGCAATAGCTTGCTCGACGGTGAATTTACCTTCAAGCAAAGCTCGGCCAAGAATAACCCCACTGACTTGGGTTGGCTTAAGCACTTCGATATCGTCTAAATTACCGATACCGCCAGATGCTTGCCATTCAATCGTCGGGAATTTGGCTGCCATCTCACTGTATAACTGATGATTGGCCCCTTGAAGAGTGCCGTCACGGCTGATATCGGTACACAGCACATGTTTGGCCCCCACTGACAAAAAGTCTTCTAGTAGGGCTTCTAACGATACCCCTGAGTTTTCTTGCCAGCCGTGGGTCGCAATAAACTTATTGCCTTGCTCATCAATGTTAATATCAAGCGCTAATACAATGGCTTCACTGCCGTATTTGGTCACCCAGCCTTTCACCAATTCTGGCTCTTTGACAGCAAGTGAACCTATAACAACACGTTTTACCCCAAGTTCTAACAGTTGCGCCACGTCTTGTTCGCTACGAATACCGCCGCCGGCTTGAAATTGCATGCGCCCTGTGGCCACCATATCGCCGATTAGCTTCAACTGGCGCTTATTGGTGTCTTTTGCACCGGTTAAATCGACTATGTGTAACCACTTAGCACCTTGGTCAGCGTAGCTATTAACCACGTCAATTGGGTTTAGTTCGTATTGGGTTTTTTGCTCGTAGTCGCCTTGATAAAGTCGAACCACTGAGCCTTCAATCAAATCTATTGCAGGAATAATCATAATCTGGTTTATAACTCGATAAAGTTTTTAAGAAGGGCAGCGCCCGCGTCGCTAGAGCGTTCTGGGTGAAATTGCACCCCAAAGAAATTGTCTTTGTGTAGCGCCGCTGAAAAAGGCATACCGTAGTCAGATTGCGCTAAGGTATGTTCACCCACTGCAACGGCAAAACTGTGCACAAAGTAAAAGTAACTGCCTGCATCAATGCCCTTAAATAAGGTATTTTGCTCAACGGGGTACACTGTGTTCCACCCCATGTGAGGAAGGCGTAAATCACCTACCTGCATACGTTGTACGTCACCTGGGATCATACCTAAGCAAGGTGTGCTATCGACTAAGCTTTCTTCTGAGCGCTCAACCATAAGTTGCATACCCAAACAAATGCCTAAAACAGGCTGGGTTAAGCCCTGAATACAAGACTTAAGCTGTTTCACTTCGATACTGGCCATGGCCGCGTTGGCACTGCCAACGCCGGGTAAAAACACTTTATCGGCTTTTTGAATGACCTGAACATCATCAGACACATCCACTTTTACCCCTAAGCGCTCAACGGCAAATTTTACTGATGAGATATTGGCGCAGCCTGTATTAACAATAACGATATTCTGCTTGCTACCAACCAAAGGTGCTGATGTGCTCACTATAGTGTTCCTTTGCTGCTGGGAAGGGCTTCACCGTTTTTCTGAATTGCTTGGCGCAGCGCGCGGCCAAACACTTTAAATAAGCTTTCTACCTGATGGTGTGCATTGCCCTCTGAAGTCGATAAGTGCAAAGACAAACCCATCGCTTGGGCAATAGAATAGAAGAAGTGCGGAACCATTTCGGTGGCCATTTCACCCACTGTATCACGGCTAAATTCAGCTTCGAATTTAAGGTGCGGACGGTTTGAAATATCCATAATGCACTCTGCACGGCACTCATCCATAGGTAGGGCAAATCCAAAACGGCCGATACCGCGTTTATCGCCTAATGCTTTTTTCAGCGCTTCACCGAGGGCGAGTGCTGTGTCTTCAACACTGTGGTGGTCGTCAATGTGTAAATCACCGTCAACACGCAGGTTAAGCTCAAAACCACCATGGGTGGCGATTTGATCTAACATATGATCGAAAAAGCCAATGCCGGTTTCAATGCTTGATTTGGCTTGAGAGTCTAAATCGACTTTAACGTGAATATCTGTCTCTGAGGTTTTACGCACCACTTCAGCAATACGACTTGATGCCAACAATTGCTTGGCAATCGACGGCCAGTCTTTCGTTTCGCGATCATAGCGGATACCCACAATGCCCATATTTTCAGCTAATTGAATATCGGTTTCACGATCGCCAATCACGAATGAGCGAGTGAAATCGATTTTACCTTGCTGTAAATAGTCTTTGACTAGCCCTAGACTCGGCTTACGACAAGTGCAGTTATCTTCAGGGAAATGAGGGCAGATAAGCACGTCATCAAAGACAATACCTTGGCTAGCAAAAATGCTCATCATTTTATCATGGGGTAAATCAAAATCGGCTTGAGGAAAGCTATCTGTGCCCAAACCGTCTTGGTTTGATACCATCACCAAGCGAAAGCCCGCGTTTTGTAGCTGGGCTAATACTGGCATCACCATAGGCTCAAAAACCAGTTTTTCTAGGGTATCGAGTTGCTTATCGATGGGCGGCTCTTCAACTAACGTGCCGTCACGGTCGATGAATAAAATAGCTTGCTGACTTAGGCTCACGTTAGGCCTCCTGCGTAGATGTTTGAAGGGTGAAAAAACGACTGATTTCGCTCAGCAATTGTTTATTCTGTTCAGGGCTGCCCACGGTAATGCGTAGGCAGTTGTCTAAATTCACTTGTTTTGACTGGTCGCGGATCAAAATACCATTGGCGACCAAATGCGCCATTAGCGCGCTTTTTTGCGGTGTACGAAATAGAATAAAATTAGCTTTATCGTCACCGACTAACGCAATATCGTTAAACGCCATTAACGCTTTTTTAAGCTCGGCTTTTTCGGCGTTTAACACGCCAACTTGTTGTGCAAGCGTTGCTAAGCCGTTTTGACCAAGGGCTTGAGCAGCAATTTGCGCCACAGGCTCTGGAATAGGATAGGGAGCAATCACTTTCATAAGCGCTTGAATGATCGGCGCTTGAGCCAGAGTAAACCCGCAACGTAAACCTGCTAAGGCAAACGCTTTAGACAGGGTGCGTAAAATGGCGATATTTGGATATTGGTTTAGCTGCGTTGCCCAGCTATTGTCTCGATCAAACTCAATATAGGCTTCATCAATCACCACAATTGCACTGTCAGCAAAGTGTTCAATCACCTCAAGCAACTGATTTTTATCAACACTGGTGCCAGTGGGGTTATTTGGCGAACAAATAAAGACCAAGTTCACCTTGCCTTTAAACGCTTTAATGGCCGCAACGTCGAGTGAAAAATCAGCATTAAGAGGGGCGCGCTCTATACCCACATCACAGGTTTCAGCGCTAATGGCATACATGCCGTATGTGGGTGGGCAAATAAGCACGCTGTCTTTACCTGGAGTACAAAAAGCGCGAATGAGCAATTCAATGCCTTCATCTGCACCGCGACTCACCAGTAGTTGGTCTGATTCTATGCCAGCGTATTGTGCGTAAGCATCAATGACGGCTGGTGGCTGACAATCAGGGTAGCGATTAAAACGCTGAGCATCGATGTCATACTCATTGGCAAAAGGTGACTCGTTGGCATTTAACCACGCTTGTTGTTTGTTGCCTGCACCAGAAAATAAACGACGTGCAGACTCATAGGGCTTAAGCCCCTTAATATTTTCGTTTAACAGCAAATCGATAAGGTTATTCACTGGCTCAGCCATTGTTTTGCTCCTGTTGACTATCAAGAGTCTCTAACCGCAACGCAACCGCTTGTTTGTGGGCGTCGAGGCCTTCCGCTTGGGCTAAATCCATGATGGCACTGCCAATGTTTTGAAGGCCACTGGCACTTAGCTCTTGCACTGTGTAGCGGCGAATAAAGTCCGCTAAGCCCAAACTTGAGTAGTTGCGGGCATAACCGTACGTGGGCAATACGTGATTTGTACCGCTGGCATAATCTCCAGCAGATTCAGGTGACCACTGACCAACGAAAATCGAGCCCGCGTTTTTAAGCTTAGGCAAACACGCTCGTGCGTTATCTAGTTGCACAATTAAGTGTTCCGGTGCGTATTGGTTGCTTACTTCAATTGCGCTGTCTATAGAGTCCGTTAAAATATAACGGCTGTGCGCCATAGCTTTACGGGCGGTCTCCTGACGGCTAAGCGTGGCTAATTGACGCTCTACCTCTTGCTCTGTGGCTTGGATCAACGTTTGTGAGTCACTTACCAAAATGGCTTGTGAGTCAGCGCCGTGCTCTGCCTGCGACAGTAAATCGGAGGCAACAAATACCGGGTTAGCTTTACTATCGGCAATCACCAGTACTTCTGAGGGCCCAGCGGGCATATCAATCGCTGGCCCCGCAGGAATGCGGCTGACTTGCTGTTTGGCTTCGGTGACAAAACTATTGCCCGGGCCGAAGATTTTATCGACTTTCGCAATCGATTCCGTGCCCAGTGCAAGAGCGGCGATGGCTTGTGCACCGCCCACTAAATACACTTCGTTGATATCACATAAACTAGCTGCGTAACGAATTTCAGCTGGCACTTGACCCTGTTTATTCGGCGGGGTGCATAAAACCTTACGCGGGCAACCGGCAACCTGTGCGGTCGCACCTAACATGAGAACAGTAGAGATAAGCGGCGCACTGCCGCCAGGAATATACAAACCAACAGAATCTAGCGCTGCGTGCTTTAACTCGCACACCACGCCTGGTGCAGTTTCCACTTTTACATCTACAGGCTTTTGCGCACTGTGAAAGGCGTGAATATTGCCGTATGCCGTATCAATCGCGGCTTTCACATGCGCGCTGATGTCGTGCTGAGCATTGCCTAATTCAGTTGTGGATAAACTTAGCTCACCAAATTCAACCCCATCAAAGCGTGCGGTTAATTCACGTAATGCGCTATCGCCGTTGTCGGCAACCTGCTGAATAATTTCAGCGACTGCATTGCTGAGTGTTTTGTTGTCCGCCATCGCTGGGCGGCTTAACAATGCCTGTTGTTGGCCTTCATCTAGGCCCGACCATGTTTGCATTTTCGTTCGTCTCACTGACCAATTAAAGGTATTCGTACTGCGTATTAGCTTGCTCAATTACACAATGAGTAACTGATCCACTAACCCATCATTTTTTCGATTGGCATCACCAATATCGAGCTACAGCCCAAGGCTTTAAGTTTTTCCATGGTTTCCCAAAACAGTGTTTCAGAGCTAACTACGTGCACGGCTACCGTGTCGTCGCTGCCTGCTAATGGCAATACTGTTGGGCTACCAGAACCAGGCAACAAGCTTTTCACTTGTTCAAGGTAAGTCTTAGGTGCATGCAGCATAATGTATTTGCTTTCTTTGGCCTGCATAACGCCGTCGATACGTGGCAAGAATGTGCTAACTAATTGGGCTTTTGCTTCAGGTAATTCACCTGCGCGCTGAATCAGAACGGCTTTTGATTGGAAGATTTCTTCTTCTTCTTTTAGCCCGTTTGCTTCAAGGGTGGCACCGGTTGAAACCAAGTCACAAATGGCATCGGCCACACCTGCTCGAGGGGCAACTTCAACAGAGCCTGTTAGCATAACGGCAGACGCGTTAACGTTGTTTTCTTTAAAGAAACGTTCAAGTAAGAAAGGGTAAGTTGTCGCTACTTTTTTGCCTTCTAACGATTGAACACCTTGATAATCAAACTCATTTGGTACGGCGATAGACAAACGACATCCGCCGTAATCTAAGCGACGCAAGGTTTTAAATTCGAATTTTTTACCCGATGCTTGACGCTCAAGCATTTTCTCTTCTAATTCATTTTCACCAATGAAACCTAAGTCAACTACACCGTCCATTACTAATCCTGGGATGTCGTCATCGCGAACACGAAGTAGGTCGATAGGTAAATTGGTCGCGTGAGCAATTAGCAAGCGGTCACGAATTTGCAGTTTAACGCCAATGGCTTTCAATAACGCAATGCTGTCGTCGCTTAAGCGACCTGATTTTTGAATTGCGATACGTAATCTGTTGCTGTCACTCATAAGTTGCTTGTCCTATTATCATTTGCGTTAATTCATCTTACCGATGCTCATGAATTATATATTTTTCAATGCCTTAAATGAAAAACCCCCGGAAGTTTCCTTCCGGGGGCTAGTTAATCGTTACGCCGCAGGAAGGAATCAATAGACCTTCCAGCACCAACCTGAAAGGTTATGCTATATGATGGTGATGTTTCGCTGGCGTAATTGAGATAAACATTGTAATTCTTGGGCCGTGTTTCGACTGAGGGCGCAAACATTAGCTAATTGGCTTGCTTAATGCAATAGTAAACTTCTAACTTTTTGCGCTAATTTGTGGAAAAATGTTGCGAAGTGAAACAGGAATAAGTTACTGCTAAAAAGCATAATTTAAATGGGCTCAGTTTTGGCTTTTATACTTGCACTTAACAGCATATTCGGGTTAGCAGCTTTATGCAGGCGGGAACCTTGATGTGCATGTGCCCTCTAACTATACACGATAGGTAAGTAGCGCCACGACAGGTAATAAGCAACATTAGCTAACATGCATAAGATAGTAGAAGCGCTTTTGGGGTCGTGTTGTAGTTTACGGATAACACTATTTAAAGGTAATGAACGGGAGAGAGTGATGTTGAATGACTTACTATTTTCGATTTTACCACGGGAAGGGAAATCACCGATTGCCCATGATGAACTCAAGGTCAAAAAAATTGATAAAAAGGATGCGTTGAAACACATCGACGAAGATGACGAACCTTATCGCCCAGATAAAGACGATCCGCGAGAAAAAAGGCGTCAGCGCAACAATCAAGAAAGCCAATCTGCTACGCCAGATGCCACGGCAAAAAGCGCACAACACACAACAGAGAAAGCGCAGCCTAAAGAGCCTGACTCTGATGATCCTAAATTCATTGATATTGAGGTTTAACTTATGGCAACAGCAACGTGTTGGCAGTGCGGTACGTTTCTAGAACGTATAATTACCCCTGTATCTCGCCGTGAAGAATGCAGCCAGTGCAAAACGGACATACATGCGTGCAAAATGTGTCTTAATCACGATGCGCAAAATCGCACTGGGTGTGATGAAGAGCGCGCCGAATACATTGTTGACAAAGAGCGGGCAAATTTTTGCGAATATTTTGCGTTATCGAGCAGAGCGTTTGATGACACCAAGCTAGACAAACAGCGCAGAGCGAAAGCGCAACTTGCCGCTTTGTTTGGAGATGACACACAAGATAATTGTGAAAGTCACACCAGTGAATCCCATGATCTGGACAGCGCTTCAGCTCTAACAAAACACGAATCGCCCGCTCAAGCCGCCGAACGTAAATTACGTGAGTTGCTGAATCAATAAAAAGCGACTCTTATACGGTAAATCCCACATAACGAGAGGCAGATTTCCGCTCTGCTTTCTCGTTCACCAACCTCTTGTTTACATTTCGTTTACCGCTGTGATTTTAAATAATCTTTTAAAATCAATTGGTTGAATTTCTGATTGTGTATAACTTGTTTAAGCTATACACAACTATTTGACAAATCATAGGCAGTGCCTTAACTTATGTCTTATATAAGACATAATATTGAATTTAGTTAGCGTCTTTTTTATTACCTGTAGCCTTTCACCCTAGGAATGATTGTATGTCACTTAGTCAAAGCAAAATGCCAAAAGTCGGTTTCGGCCTTTGGAAAATCCCCCAAGATATTTGTGCAGATGCTGTTTACGAAGCCATCAAAGCTGGCTATCGCCATTTAGACAGCGCTTGTGATTACGGTAACGAAGTGCAAGTTGGTCAAGGGATTAAGCGCGCCATCGACGAAGGACTGTGTACTCGAGAAGATCTTTGGATCACTTCCAAGTTATGGAATACCTACCATGCTAAAGAGCATGTGCAACAAGCAATTGAGCGCTCATTGTCAGATCTTCAATTAGAATATTTAGACTTGTACTTGATTCATTTCCCTATCGCTCAGCCATTCGTTGCCTTCGATGATCGTTATCCGCCTGAGTGGATCACTGACCCGAGCGCCGAAAATCCTAAAATGGAATTGGCTCCGGTACCTTTGTTCGAAACATGGCAAGCCATGGAAGCCTTGGTCGAAAAAGGCCTTACCAAGGAAATCGGTGTTTGTAACTACAACACAGGTTTGTTAAACGATTTGATGGCCTACGCCAAAATCAAGCCAGCCATGTTGCAAGTAGAATCGCACCCGTATTTGACGCAAGAACGTTTGATGAAATTGGCCAAGCAGTACGACATTCAAGTGACAGCCTTTTCACCACTTGGCGCCTTGTCATACCTTGAACTAGATATGGCAGGCGCTGCTGAATCTGTGCTTGAGCAAAGTGTTGTTAAAGCCGCGGCCCAGCGTTTAGGCAAAACAGCTGCTCAAGTCGTACTTCGTTGGGGCGTTCAACGGGGCAATGCGATTATTCCTAAAACCTCTAAACCTGAGCGTTTAGCTGAAAACTTAGCCATTTTTGACTTCGAATTGTCGCAGCAAGAAATGGACGATATCAATGCCTTGAACAGCAACCGCCGTTTTAATGATCCTGGCCATTTCTGTGCAGAAGCATTTAATACTTTCTATCCAATCTACGATTAGGGTGTAATTATGTCAGAACAAGCGATTAACTATGTTGATGTGCCTCATCAACTCAAAAGCGGTGATTCAGTTTTTCCTCGAGTCGTACTAAACGACGGCTCTTTGCAGACTTTAGATGAGTGCGCCGCATGGATTGAACAAAATAAAGCCGCACTTGAAGCTGAACTAAAAGAGTCAGGGGCGATTTTGTTCCGTGGTTTCCCACTTAATTCAGCTGAAACCTTTGATGAGTTTTCGAATGCGTTTGGTTACCCAAACTTTACGTATAAAGAATCCCTGTCAAACGCGGTGCGTATTAATTTCACTGAGCGCGTGTTTACCGCCAATGAAGCGCCTAAACATGTAGAAATATTTTTGCATCACGAAATGGCGCAAACGCCTATTTCACCAAGTAAGGTATTTTTCTTCTGCAAAACAGCTGCGGACGAGGGCGGAGCAACGCCTATTTGCCGGTCTGATTTGTTGTTCGCTGAGCTAAAAGCGCAGCAACCTGCATTAGCACAAGACTTTATCAATAAAGGCTTGAAATACACTACGCACATGCCAAGCGAAAATGACGTGAACTCTGGTCAAGGCCGCAGCTGGAAAAGCACGCTAAGTGTTGAAAGCCAAGCAGAAGCTGAAGCTAAGCTAAAAGAACTTGGCTACAGCTGGGAATGGACAGAAGATGGTGGTTTACGTGCTACTACGCCCGTTTTACCAGCCGTTGTTAAGCTAGAAAACGGTAAAGAAGTTTTCTACAACCAACTTATTGCCGCGTTCATGGGCTGGAAGGGCGTACGTGAAAATCCTTCAAGTGCGATTACTTTTGGTGATGGCAGTGCGATCCCTGTTGAAGGTTTGCAATTGGCAACGGATTTAGCCAAAGACTACACCTTTGATCTGCCTTGGCAGGACGGTGATGTTGCCTTGGTTGATAACTACATGAGTATGCACGGACGTCGTTCATATTCAGGTGAGCGCAAGCGTGAAGTTCTTGTCGCATTAGCCATGGATTAATTACGCACTTCTCGTAATACATCTTAACAATCTTAAACGCCCACCTAAATTCAGGTAGTGATAAATATGGATAAAATAAAAACATTGCTACCTGGCATTATGGTGGCGACAACTGTGGGCATGGCGGCGCTTTTTTTAAGCGACCATTACGGCGCGCCCGCCATGTTATTTGCCTTATTGTTAGGCATCGCCATGTCTTTTTTACATCAAGGCACTCAATGTAAAACCGGTATTGAATTTACCGCCAGTACCATACTGCGTATTGGCGTTGCGCTACTTGGATTACGCATTGCCTTTGGGGATTTAATCGCACTGGGTTGGAAAACAGGCCTATTGCTCGTGGTGGCCATAATGAGCACCATTTTGCTCGGCATGGTGCTGGCAAAAGCGTTTGGTTTACAGAAACGTTTTGGCGTACTGACAGGCGGAGCCGTAGGAATTTGCGGCGCGTCAGCGGCAATGGCTATCTCTGCCGTGCTGCCTGAAGGTAAAGACAAAGATCGTGACACGCTATTAACCATTATTGGCGTGACGGCACTATCGACTATGGCGATGGTGGTTTATCCCATTATAGCTGGCATGTTAGGGCTCGATGAAACTGCTACCAGTATTTTTCTTGGAGGCACTATTCATGACGTGGCTCAAGTGGTGGGTGCAGGCTATTCGGTGTCAGAGCAAACTGGCGTGTTAGCAACGCTGACCAAACTGGTTCGAGTGGCCTTATTGATGCCGGTGGTGGTGTGTATTTTGTTAGTGCTGCGGATGAATATCGATAAAACCAGTAATGCAAAAGCACCAGGTATTCCCTTGTTTTTAATCGGTTTTGTTATTTTAATGAGCATCAATAGCGTGGTAGCCTTGCCTGAGGCATTGACCAAATTATCTACCGATATCTCACGTTTTGCATTAGTCATCGCTATCGCGGCGATTGGTATGAAATCTAATTTAAGTCAATTATTGACGGTTGGTTTCAAACCTATTTTATTGCTGATGCTAGAAACGGCATGGATCGCTGGACTGATATTGGTATGCCTTCCTTATCTTTAAATTTTCTTAAAAGAGGTGATGTCATGAAACCAGCACAGGCCAAGCCTGAGTCTATTTTTTCTTCTGCCAATGAGCCTTCGGCAATTTCCAATGATTCAAATACCGAATCTGTTTCAAATGTATCTTTATCTGACGCAGCGTCTTCATCCCTAGCACACGAGGCGAGTGCGTCTCGTGGCTTATCGCGTCGTCGCTTTATATTAGGACTTGGCGCATTCGCTGGGGCGCAAAGCTTATTAGCGCCAATTCTTCCTTCCGGTATGATTTCAAGTGCGTTTGCGCAAACAAATAGCCCGTCCACTATTGTGGGCAAAAGTGCGGGCTTGGTGGTGTTGAATGACCGGCCTATTAATGCAGAAACCCCTGCTCATATGTTGGATGACAAGATCACCAAAGCAGAGAATATGTTTGTGCGTAACAATGGTATTCCGCCTAGTGAAATAGACCCTCAGAATTGGGTGTTAACCATAGAGGGAGAGTCAGCCAAGCAGCGCAAACAATATAGTCTGGCTGATTTAAAGCAAAAGTTTACTCATCATAGTTACCAACTGACACTAGAGTGCGGCGGGAATGGGCGTGCCGAGTTCAGCCCAGGTGCCAAAGGCAACCAGTGGACCACAGGGGCGGTAGCATGCCCGAAATGGACCGGCGTACGCTTAGCCGATGTGCTTAAAGACGTAGGGATAAAAGACAGCGCGGTTTACATTGGTTACTACGGTAAAGACACGCACATCAGCGGCGATCCAAGCAAAGAAGCTATCTCCCGTGGCGTTCCTATTAACAAAGCGTTAGAAGAAGAAAACCTCATTGCTTGGGCGATGAATGATGCGGATATTCCGCTGATGAACGGGCATCCACTGCGTTTGGTGATAGGCGGGTGGCCTGCATCTACCTCGGGAAAATGGCTTGAGCGCATTGTGATACGTGACCAAGTTCATGATGGAGCGAAAATGGCGGCACCTGCATATCGCGTACCTTGTGAGCCAGTTGCGCCGGGTAGCAAAGTGGCGGATGAAGACATGTGTATTATTCACGCTATGCCTGTTAAGTCGCTTATTACGTTTCCTAAATCGGGGGAAAACCATAAACAGTCTGAGGCATTTGCCGTGCGCGGGCATGCGTGGGCAGGTGATAAAAGCGTAAAGCAGGTTCAGGTCTCTACTGACTTTGGTCAAACCTGGCAACAAGCTAAGGTTGAAAAACCGGTTAATCGCAATGCTTGGCAGCAATGGCAAAGTGAAGTGCAGTTTCCCAGCAAAGGCTACTTTGAAGTTTGGGCTAAGGCGACAGACAGTGATGGCATCAGTCAGCCTATGATTTTGCCGGGCTGGAACCCCAAAGGATATTTAAACAATGCGTGCCATCGCGTTGCTGTGCAGGTGGTGTGAGCATGCTGGATTTAAAATTTAAATCATTGCCTGCTAAACGCTTGCTCGCAGGGCTAGTATGTTTTTATATGACGTGCACTTTGCCAGCGTGGGCTAGTGAGCCGGCAGATAAAGCACAAATCGATTCAGCATCGGGGCTCGTGATACAGCCCGGGTTTGAAATGGTGAGGGCCCACTGTACTGCCTGTCATTCGGCTAAATTGGTGACTCAAAACCACATGAGTAGAGAACGCTGGCTAAGTACAATTCGTTGGATGCAGAAAACCCAAAATTTGTGGCCACTGCCTCAAGAGGACGAAATACTCGATTATCTAAGTGCTAACTATGGTGAGCGAGATATGGGCCGAAGGGCACCGCTACCAGCGCATTTAATGCCGAAAAGTTGAGGATATACCAATCCGCATTAATAAGTGACCGTCTCAGAATGCGTCCAGCGGTTTTTTGATTAAGGCGTCGCTATGAAGTAATGGTTGTTCCCTTTCAAATAGTGAGAACGCAGAGCAAAAGCCGCTGGGGCATTCCTTGCAGGCGAGTTTTAAAAGGGCTTACACTGCGTTGCATGACTTCGAAAGAGAACAACTATTCATTCAGTCATGCGCCTTGTTTAAGCCCTTTTAAACTCTCGCTGAGTCATCACTTATTAACGTGGAATGGTATTATGAGCCTAGTTCACACTAGGCTTTTTTATGCTTGACTGAATCGCTAAACATTGGAACTGGACTTGGTATTGGCATATGTATTTGTGTTACTCCTGCGCGGTGTCAGAGCATGGCAATTCGTAAACCAGTTCTTGTACGCTTTTTGGAATACTACGGTAGCGTTTATCGATATGTAAGCGCGCGGCCATGGTGTCTTCAAACAGCATAAAATGACGCAGTAAGCACTCGTCGAGATCATCGGTTTCATCAGACCATGTTTCTTTCAAAAACGGTGTTAGAGAAGCTGCCGCGTGAGCATACATTATGATTTGCCATTTCAGATCCCACATACGAATCTGAGCTTCCGGAAAGTGGGTGTTATGCGCGTTAACCAAACCTTCGACAAAGTCTTCGATGTCTTCACCACTGCCAAGGAAATAATCGAGAAGGGCGTCTTCTTGGCGTACCGCATCGGCAATTAACTGTACGGGGCGTTTAAACAGCAACATATAAGCCATCATTCGCTTAGTAAATTCGAACAGCTGTACGTTGGCAGGAGCGGTTTTCGGTATGTTCTGATAGACAGTTGCTACATATTTCACGATAAAGTCATGTAATTCATCACTGATATCGTGCCAGATTTTTTCTTTGCTGCCGAAATGATGGCGTATCAGACTATGAGAAACGCCGGCTTTCTCACTGATGTTCCGCAGAGATACACGTTCATATCCGAGTTCACAGAATAGCTCAGCAGCAACCTGTAATATTTCAGCCTTTGTTTGCTCTGCGTCTTGTGCACTTCTGCGGCCTTGCTTTCTTTCACTCATAATTTTTCAACTTAACGATCTTCTTGAGCTTGTTTCAGCTAATGTTAATGGCAACAATATTATATTGTCCAGTTGGTAAATAATACTTGATCTAGCTATCACTTTCAATATACTGCACGTTCGTATAGTAAATTGCTGTACAAGTGGCTAATAAAATAGAGATCTGTGTGATGGTTAATCGAAAATTGCGTTGGGTGTTAGGCACAGCTTTGTTCAGCTTGGCCGTAGCTGTGGGATTGAGTGGGTGTGACAGCGTGAATTCCCAAGAAATGGCGGAGCAAAACGCCGATAAGGTCATTAAGCCGGTGAAATTAATTAAAATGCCGGACCTTAATCAGCAACAGGTCAATAGTTTTATTGCCAAGTTGGATGCCACGGAGCGGGCTGTTCTGTCGTTTAATGTGTCGGGTGAAATCGCCTCAGCGATGCCGCATATGGGCCAGCAAATTAAGAAGGGTGAACTTTTAGCAAGCCTTGATCCGACTGATTATCAATTGGCCCTAGATGCGCGCCAAGCTGAGTATGACTTGGCGAGAACACAATATCTTCGTGCTAAAGCATTGATTAAAGAAACGTTAATCAGTAAAGATCAATTCGATCAAAACGAAACCAATTATAAAGTAGCTAAGGCGTTACTTGAGCAAGCAAAAACCGATTTAACCTATACCAAAATGCGTGCACCGTTTGATGGTGTTGTGTCATTAACTAGCGCAGAGGCGCATCAAGTAGTGGCAGCGAATCAACCGGTAATGAAAGTGCTTAACAACGCACGTATGGACGTGGTTTTCACTGTACCGGTAAGCTATGTATCTCAATACGGGGTAGAGGATATTAGTCGTTCTGCGGTGTGGGTCACGATGGACTTTGCCCGTGACAGAAAACTAGAAGCACACTTCAAAGAAATTTCTACCCAGCCCAATATTGATACCAACAGTTATACCGCACGCGTGACGGTGCGTCGCCCTGATGATCTAACCCTGCTAACCGGAATGAGTGGCCAGGTAAATATCGTCGCCCCAGACCAAACGAGTTTATTTACGTTACCAAAAAGCGCTTGGATCAGCCGCGAGGCGGGCAGTGGCTATGTGTGGAAGTATTCCGCATCACAAGGCGTGGTACACAAAACGTTGGTTGGGTTAGACGAAAATGGGTTTATACAAAGTGGTTTACAGCAAGGTGATTTAGTGGTGGAAACAGGCATTAATGGCCTCAATGAAGCTCAAAAAGTGAAACCTTGGGTTGAAGAGGACGGAATTTAATGAAATCGATCGTTTTTAGCACGCATATTCTAGCACTACTGTTGCTACAAGCCTGCACGCCAAACATAGAGCATAGGCCCAAGCCGCCGTTAATTTTGGATACCATCGAGGTATCTGCACCAGTGGACACGCAGTTTAGGCGGTTCAATGGTCAGGTCGTTGCGCCAGAATTGACTCCTTTAGCGTTTCGACTTGAAGGCGAAATCGTTGACGTGAAAGTGCAAGAAGGCGATGTGGTTGAAAAAGGACAAGTACTGGCTGTTTTGGACGATAGTCGACTCGTTCAAACCTTAAATGATGCTCAGGCCCGACTTGATTTAACTGCAAGGCAGCTTGAACGCGGTAAAGAACTACGCACCAGAGAGATGCTTTCATCTTCTGAGCTTGATGAATTACAAGCCAATTACAAACTGGCTGTAGCGAATGCCAAATTGGCCGAAGTTCAGCTCGGTTATACCCGCCTTAAAGCCCCAGTCGATGGCATTATTTCCGTGGTGTCTAAACAGGACTTTGAGCGCACCGATGCGGGAGAAACAGTTGTTAGCATTTACCAAAGTAGCGAGGTTTATGTAGAGATTTCTGTGTCTGATACAGTGTTAACGCGTCTAAAACCGTTATTGAGTGTGCCTAATTATCGTCCTTTAGGACATTTTAGCGGGCATAAAGGGCAGTATCCCCTTAATTACCTTGAACATACCAGCGAGCTTGATCCTGAATCTCAGACATATCAATTCTGGCTGAAAATGCCGCAAGTGAACCCTAAGATTTTACCCGGCACCAATGTGCAGGTGAGTATTGATATGGTCAAAGCCCAAATGGGTTTATTACAAGGCTTTGAATTACCCATGACTGCGATCGATTCAGCTGAGCAACACGGACAATTCAGAGTGTGGAAAATTCAAGATAATCAAGCAGTGGCTACCCCTGTTGAGGTAAGCCAAGTGAAATCGAATGGGGCAATCGTTTTGAGCGGTATTCGTGAGGGAGATGTGATCGCCAATTCCAATCTGAGAAAATTACGCCAAGGGATGACAGTTCAAGGAGCTACGCAGTGAGCATCGCAGAATATTCGATTAAATACAAAGTCATCAGTGGGTTATTTTTAGTTCTGTTAACCCTTGGGGGCATTTCTGCTTTTAATGGCTTGGGCCGCTTAGAAGACCCCGCTTTTACCTTAAAAGATGCGTTGATAATTGCAACTTACCCAGGTGCGACACCACAAGAAGTGGAAGAAGAGTTAACCTACCCATTAGAGCGTGAAATTCGACAGCTACCCTATATCGATAATATTACGTCGATTTCTTCTCGTGGTATGTCTCAGCTTAAAGTCAGCATGAAATCGATTTACGGCCCCGAAATTTTGCCACAAATTTGGGATGAAATGCGTCGTAAAATCAATGATGCCCAACCCACATTGCCTTCTGGCGTAAGTTCACTGCAAATTCTTGACGATTTCGGCGACGTATTCGGCATTATGATCATGATAACCGGAGACGGCTATGATGCGGTGGAGCTAAAACGTTACGCAGATCAACTTAGGCGTGAACTTGAGCTCGTCAAAGGAGTGGGTAAGGTCGCAGTCGCGGGAGATCAAACTGAACAACTTTTTGTAGAGTTATCGCTAGAGCGGTTGGCGTCACTTAATTTAGATATGAGCACGGTAACGGGCTTACTGAACCAACAAAACAGCGTGCAACAGTCTGGTCAAGTTATGGTCAATGGCGAGTCATTGATTATTCGCCCGAGTGGTACGCTAAGTTCGGTTGAAGAATTAGAGAACTTGATTATTCATGGACGTGACACCGGAAACCTTATTCGGTTAAAAGATGTCGCCACGGTTTCCCGCGGTATCGCAGAACGTCCGAGTAATGTGGTGACCTTCAATGGTAGTCAAGCCATCAGCTTAGGTATTTCATTCGCTCCAGGGGTGAACGTAGTTGATGTGGGGGCGCATATAGAGGAAGAGTTTGAGACCCTACAAAGCATTAAACCCGCGGGCGTTGAGCTTAATTATTTTTATAATCAGGCCACCGAGGTGGATAAATCGGTTAGCAATTTCGTGCTCAGCTTAGCTCAAGCGGTTGGAATTGTTATCGTGGTGCTGCTATTTGCAATGGGGCTGCGCAGCGGGATTATTATCGGGGCGGTTTTACTGCTCACTGTATTTGGCACCTTCATGCTGATGAGTTACACGGGTATCGAACTGCACCGAATTTCACTTGGTGCACTGATTATCGCCTTAGGAATGTTAGTGGACAACGCTATCGTTGTAGTGGAAGGGATATTAGTGGGCCTCAAAAAAGGTCGCACTCGACTGCAAGCATCGAAGGATATCGTAACGCAAACTCAATGGCCTTTGCTCGGGGCAACTATCATTGCCATTGCGGCCTTTGCACCTATCGGTTTGTCTGAGGATGCGACAGGCGAGTTTATGGGGTCGCTGTTTTGGGTTTTGTGTTATTCGCTGTTCTTAAGTTGGATAACCGCCCTGACACTAACCCCGTTTTTAGCCAATCTTTTACTCAAAGAAAACCCTGCCAAAGAAGGCGATGAAGCGAGTGACAGTGAAGATGATGATGCATACAAAGGGGCACTGTTCGTTATTTTTGGCTCTATGCTTCGTTTTGCTTTGCGCTTTCGCTGGGTAACTGTCGCTGCCATGGTGGCTCTTTTAGTGTTAGCTGTTATTGGTTTTGGCAATGTAAAGCAGTCGTTCTTTCCTGCGTCAAACACACCTATGTTTCATGTGGATATTTGGATGCCGCAAGGAACTGATATTCAACAAACCATTAAGCAAAGTGCAGAGGTTGAAGAATATTTAGGCCAACTAGATCACGTTGAGTTCGTGGCATCTACCGTCGGCCAAGGCATGCAGCGTTTTATGTTGACCTATCAACCTGAGCAAAGCTACGCCGCATTTGCCCAAATGACGGTCAGGGTCGATACCCGAGAAAACATGTTCGCGCTACTTGATGGGTTAGAAGCTGACTTGAATAAATCCTTTAGCCACCCGACGTTTCGGTTACGGGTGATGGAGTTTGGTCCTACACCTGCATCTAAAATTGAAGCGCGTGTAATAGGCTCTGATCCACAAGTACTGCGTAGGATTGCGCGGCAAATTGAAGACGTGTTTAACGCAGATCCTGGGGCACGCAATGTTCGCCATGATTGGCGCGAGCGCACTAAAGAATTAGTGCCGCAGTTCAATGAGCCTAAGGCACGCCGACTAGGGATCTCCAAACAAGACTTGTCCAGTACGTTGCAAATGGCATTTGGTGGCAACACCATAGGCATTATCCGCGATGGTACCCATATGTTACCTGTTATCACTCGTTTGCCAGAGCAAGAGCGAGTCGATTTTGAGTCCTTGGCAAATTTAAATATTTGGAGCCCAACACTACAAACGTACATTCCTGTAGAGCAGATAATTGATGGCGTGAAAATGGATTGGGTTGACCCCCTAATATTGCGCCGCGATAGAAAACGTACATTAACTGTGATGGCCGATCACGATGTATTGGGAGATGAAACCGCGGCCTCTTTGTTTGCTCGACTGCGCCCTAAAGTAGAAGCATTGCAGTTTCCTGAGGGGTACGAATTAGCATGGGGCGGCGAATATGAGTCGACGAATGATGCACAGGCTGCCATGTTTCAATCCTTGCCTATTGGCGCACTGGTAATGTTCATTATTACCGTGTTCTTGTTCAACTCAGTGCGCAAACCGTTAGTGATTTGGTTTACTGTACCGCTGGCGATTATTGGTGTTTCATTTGGTTTGCTAGCAACCGGAATGCCCTTTAGCTTCACTGCTTTATTAGGTTTGCTAAGTTTGAGCGGCATGATACTGAAAAACGGCATTGTGTTGATGGATCAAATCAATATTGAACTGGCGTCAGGGAAAGAGACTTATAACGCCGTTTTCGACAGCGCTTTGAGCAGGGTACGCCCTGTGAGTATGGCCGCCATGACAACTATTTTAGGCATGGTACCTCTTATGTTTGATGCTTTCTTTGGCTCTATGGCAATTACCATTATGGCTGGGTTAGGGTTCGCCACGGTATTAACGCTTATCGTGGTACCTGTACTGTTTGCGATTTTTTATAAAGTAAAACCCGCGTCGGCGTAATTTGCTGAGATAAATTTTAGGACGTTAACAACGTCATGTTTAGCAGCCTGCATAGGCACTTTGGCCCTACATATGTAGGGCCTTTTTTATTGGGGGCTCAACTTTTCGTTTAGTTCGCTCTTAAATGATTTAAGATTTCGCAGTTCTTGATTTGATGGTTGTCACAGCTGTTTGCTAAAGCTTGCAGGTTTTTTTCCAGCTGTTGTAATTCATATTGAGCAACCCGTATTTTTTCAAGTTGCTGGGTAATTAACGCGTCTACCTCTGCACAAGGGGCATTGTCATCACTTTGGATCGAAACCAATCTTTTTATATCCGCTAGCGGCATTCTCAGCTCTTTGCAGCGCCGTATAAAGTTAAGGGAGGATACATCTTGCTGTTGATAGTAGCGGTAACCGTTATCTCCTCGCTTTGCTTTAGGCAATAAGCCGACATCTTCGTAATAACGAATTGTTTTGGCGTTTACGTTTGTTACCTTGGCTAATTGTTTAATTTGCATCATGATTTGACCTTCCTGTAACTGGAAGGTTTATTCTACCCTTAACAAACAGCAATTCAATGGGGATAGCATGAGCGAATGTTGTGGTGTAAACGCCCAGGATAAAGAGCAACGTACTTTGCTGTGGACGGTTTTGGGTCTCAATGGCGCTATGTTTTTTGTGGAATTCATCGCGGGCTGGATAGGTCAGTCAAGCGGCTTAATGGCGGACTCGCTGGATATGCTCGCAGATGCCATGGTCTACTTGGTAGGCCTTTATGCTGTCGGTAAAGCCATAGAGTATAAAGCGAAAGCGGCGTTGTTTAACGGTTCATTGCAGCTGTTATTAGCAGGTTTTATCTTATTTGATGTGCTGATGCGCATTATAAACGGCAGTCAGCCTCAAACCGCCGTTATGTTATGGGTATCGTTATTGGCTTTAGGGGTGAACTTATTTTGCTTCGTATTACTTTCTCGTTACCGAGCGGGTGACATTAATATGCGCGCCAGCTGGATTTGCTCACGTAACGACATGGTTGCCAATGTGGGGGTAATTGTGTCTGCTGGGCTGGTGGTGTGGTTAAATTCGGCGATACCGGATTTGGTCATCGGTGGCATTATTGCGCTGGTGATAGTGCAATCGTCGTGGAAAATTGTCGCAGAAGCGAAAGACATTTTAACAAGTAACCCTGAGGTTGCATCGCGTACTATAGATAACCCAAACGAAGGACCGCCATTACAAAAAGAGCAGGGGGCTAAAAAACAGTCATTGTCTTGTTGCGGATCCTACACCCATTCCAACAAATAATTTCCCTCTCAGAATTCATCCTAAATTGCGATAGGTAATTAGCAATAAAAAAGCGACGGTTAATCGTCGCTTTCGTTTTCTAGAATGAGTTCAAACACTGAGTTAGCTAGTCGTGATCGCTACGAATATGCCCTTTGCTTGAGTCAGTCCAGTGGCCTTCCGATAATGATAAGATAACAGCATCAACGTCATGTAAGAGCGCTTCTGATTCAGCGGTAAAACAGCCTCCGATCACGACCAAACTTTGATCTTCCAACTCCCCTAACTTAGTCAGTGCCTTTTGTACTAGGCTACTTTTCACCATATTTTTACGATCATGAGGAAAGGTAATTAACGTGCAAGTGTCCTCGAGTTGCGATTCGCAGCTCTCCGCTAACTTTTTGTATTCTGTTGGTACACGCTCTTTGACTAAATAAGACTCTAAATGCTTTTGAATGTGAAATTTCATAACTTACTAATAGATTATCAATAAAAAGTAACAATATGGCTTCGCCATATCAGTTTACGTGTTTCAACACCCGCAGAATAAACCGCGAATCAAACACAGTTTAATGCTAACTACTTGAATTTTATCGGCTAATATCTCGTGTGCATAATAAGTAAAAGTCGATTATAAATAAACTTACCCCAGTGGCAAATGGAATTAAAGGATTGTTTTAAATTTGTGCGGTTTTCTTTTTTAGCGGCATAAAAAAGGGCGCCATAAAGGCGCCCTAAACACACACTAACTCTCAGGGAAAGGTTAGAAGGTTACGCTTAGAAATTCGCACGCAACTGCACACCAAAGTAACGCTCTGCATCACGTGGGATTTGATAACGGAAGTTATCGCCACTGTACGTGGTGACAAAGCTCTTATCGGTTAGGTTTTTACCGATTAAGCTGATGCGATAGGCATCGTCGTCAAACGAGAAGGCCAAGCTTGCGTTTAAAATGCCGTAGTCTGGTAGCAAATCGATCGCTGTTGCTGTTCCGCCAGGGGCGCCAGCGTACATTTCATCTGTGTACACGTACGAGCTGTTTAAGATAACGTTCATATCTTCTAGCTCCCATAGGTATTCACCTGTGACTGAGTACTTAAGATCAGGCGAGAAGGGTAAGTCAGCACCTGAACGACCAGTACATTCTGTATCTGTAACAGGGCATTTGAATTCATCCACTTCTGCGTCAACTTTTGATAAACCACCGGTTAGGGTGAAGTTATCAGTTACTTGCCACATCAAATCAAACTCAATACCTTCAGTAATAACCGAGCCGGCGTTGGTTAAACGCGTGATGGTAACGCCATCAAGTAACTCTGAGTTGTTTGCTTGAAAGCCATCAATTTCCGTTCTGAAAATCGCTGCGTTGAAAATTAAATCGTTGTTAGCGTATTTATACCCTAACTCATAGGCATCAGAGGTTTCTTTGTCAATTGGCAAGGTATCTGTTGCTGACATGTTGTAAAACACGTTAAACGCAGGGCCTTTATAACCTTGCGAGAAGGTGAAATAGGTCATGCTGTTGTCGGTCAAGTCGTACTGAACACCTAACTTACCGGATACGTTGGTTTCGTCAGTTTCGCCTTGATAGTCAGTTTCAAAGCTACGTACACCAACACCTGTACGCTTGTATTCATCGTTACTGCTGCGGTTATGGCTGTAGCTCACTTCATCGTCTGTGTAACGAATACCGAAGAGTAAACGCAAGTCATCATTGATGTGATATTTACCGTCTGCGAATAGTGCCCAGTTATCAAACTGAGTACGCATAAAAGCAGTCGCACTGACAATATCGTTGGCATTACAGCTTAGGTTTTCATCGCTGATGAATTGGTTAATCTCTTCATCTGACGGATTTTCAACACCAAAGTTTTCAGTTAAGTAGGTGCCGATCGCTGCCGGAAATTGACCACCGTTGTTTTGGCAACTAGCGTCACGGGTAAAGTTACGCTCAGATTTTTGTGTCCACCAAAATGCGCCTAATTGGTAGTCAAAGTCACCGCCAACAGGTGAAGCAATGCGGAATTCTTGTGAGGTTTGCTTCCAGTTTTGTACGCCAGTGTCGTGTAGTTGGAATGACACGCCGCCATCAGGTACGCTACCGAAATTCACTGGCAAAGGAATAGAGCCCGTGGTTGAGGTGAAATCACCTTCGCGGAACTCTGTGTTATCCCAGCTACGGTGAGCTGTGATTGAAGTGAATTCGTGGTTACCAATCATTTTATCAACTTGAACTGAGAAACCAGTGGTTTCATCAATAGTGCGCGTTTCAAAATCATGGTCAATTTTACGCTGGTCTAGATCTAAATCGCCTGCGCCAGTGCTGTCTGGTGCTGCTTCAGAGGTGACATATCGATTACTTGGTGCCAATTCTAAATCTGCACAACAGTTATCATTCGATTTAACGTTTTCGAAGATAAATAAGATGTCGGTATCGTTACCGGCATCAATGTCTAACATACCGCGGATACCTTCTTTATCGTAGCCGTTGGTGGTTTCGTTGTTATAAACGTTGTCGATGTAGCCGTCGAACTGAGACTTAAGCACAGTAAGGCTACCGTTAACATTGTCGTTTAACGCACCGGTGACACTGGTTTTTAAGCGGTATTCGTTATCTTGAAAAAGGGTAACTTCTGCAGAACCACCAAATTCATCAGAGGGGCGCTTGGTCGTAATGTTAACCACACCGGCCGATGCATTTTTACCAAACAAGGTGCCTTGAGGGCCACGAAGCACTTCGATGCGCTCTAAGTCATATAAATCAACGAAAGCCTGTCCAGAACGTCCTAGCACTACACCATCAACAACGGTTGATACGCTTGGCTCTGCAGCGACACTGAATGAAATTGTACCAATACCACGTACGGTAATAGCTGAGTTACGGTTCGTGTTACCTTTTCGGAAACTGACTGAAGGGACTAATGCTTGTAAACCTTCAATGTTTGCTGAGAACGCAGAGTTAATCTGATCTTCACGTAGCACAGATACAGCAACAGGAACTTCGTTGAGGTTTTCTACGCGTTTTTGTGACGTAACGGTAATTTTTTCCATTAAGCCTTTATCTTCTGCTGGCGCTGCTTCTTGTGCGCTAGCGGCGAAGCCGATTGTCATGCACGTGCCTATCGCTAGTGCGCGCGTAATGCCTGTGTGTAGTGTGCTAGGTTTTAGTAACATGGTGTTCTCCACGATCTCTGTTTTAGGGGTAAGTCCAGTGTTCCATTTTTGTGTGTCCAAACAAAAATGGAATGTGTGTGCACTTTGGCCTACCGTTCTTCATTTAATATTCCGTACCACTTATTGGTGAAACGGACATTGTGATGACTTATAGGGCATCTTGTGTCATACATTAGATGTCTTATATAAGACAAAAGATATGCAAAATTTAACCATAAAGTTAACTAATTGCAATCTTTTTGTTAAAACAATTTCTATATTTACAAAGGCGGGGAATTACCGAGGCATGACTGCACAAGCCCAGTTTTATTGGGCTTAGTAGTCGTAAGTAAAGCGCTAAATCTGCGTTAGCTTATAGTGGTTATAAGTTGAATTGATACAATTTAGTAACAGAATTACTCAGCATCAACCGTGCACTGGTCAACGGACGTTTCTAATAGTGTTAACCAATCATTGCCATAATTCTGCTTGAACCATTGGCGCATATTTTTTGATGCATCTTTAAATGCTTGTTTTTCTGCCGGAGTGGGGCGATAGACAGTGCCGCCTGCTTTTTCGAACAATTTGTAGGAATTCGCTTCTTGATTGAAAACCAAATCATTGGCAGCTTTTTGCTGGTGAACAAACCCTTGTTCAATGATGTCTTGAATATCTTCAGGTAGGGACTGCCAAACTGGTTCTGAGAACCACCACAGCGCGGCCATGTAAGAATGACCGTCGAGCACTATGTATTTTAAATGCTCTTCTAATTTAGCGCCGATAATATCTTGAATACCATTTTTGCTGCCTTCGACTACGCCTGTGGCTAACGCCGTATAAAGTTCTGCCCACGACACCGGAGTAGGGTTAGCACCTAATTGGCGCACCAGCTCTTGCTGAATTTTTGCTGGGGTAGTACGAATTTTTTGCCCTGCTAAATCGTCGGGGTGATGAATGGGCTTGGTGGTGGTAGCGAAATTACGCCAGCCGCCTGTGTTAGTAACGCCCATTAGGCGTATTTGCAGGTTTTTGTCTAACACTGTGCTGCGCATTTTACTTAAAATAGGCCCGTCTAGTACGCATTGCGCTTGCTTGTCGTTATCAAAAACATAGGGTAAATCGAGTACCTGAGCAGGCGCAAAAAAGTTGCCCGTGCCACCTGCTGTAGTAGGAAACATCTCAAGCACACCCTTTTGTAGGTTACCTATACATTCAGGTACGCCCCCGCAAAACTGGCCCGAGGAATACAGTTGTACTTGTACTCGGCCGTTGCTGGTTTTTTCAACATATTCTTTAAAAGCAAGCAGCCCTACGTAATCCTCATCTTGGGTAGAAGCTTGAATAGAAGCCTTGATAATAAATTCGGCGCGATCCGAGTTAGCATTGATAATGCCAAACATACTGGCAACAGCAATAACAGCATAAACAGTGAGTAGAGCGATACGTTTTGTATTCATATTAAGCAAACCCAAACAGGCGAGGTAGGGTCATAGTGACCGCTGGAAAATAGGTTATGATGAAGATCACCAAGGCTTCTACTGCTAAAAACGGCAGCATTTCATAGGCAATGTTCTCCGTTTTTTCACCCGATACGGACGCTGCCACAAACAGAACCAAGCCCATGGGCGGCGTGGCGAGACCCACAGTTAAGTTCACGCACATGATCACGGCAAAATGCAGTGGGTCGATGCCCAGTGAGATAAAAATAGGCGCTAACACAGGGCCGAGGATTAATATCGCTGGGCCTGCATCTAAAAACATACCGATAGCGAATAAGAACAAGTTGATAATAAGTAATAACAGTAAAACGTTATCAGTAATGCCAACTATCTGCTCTGCAAGCATGTCGGCCATGCCTGAGACGGTAATGATCCACGCAAAGGTAACGGCTGAGCCAACCAATAGTAAAATAGTGCCTGATTGCACCGCCGCGTTAACCAATATGTGCGGTAACTTGCCAAACTTGAGGGTATTGGTGACAAACAAGGTAATAATCAGTGCATAACCCGCTGCAGCGGCAGCAGCTTCAGTGGGTGTAAATACACCTAATACGATACCACCAAGTAAAATAACCGGGGTCAGCAGAGGTAAAAAAGAGGTTTTAAGGGCACTGCCGCGCTCATACCAAGTCGCCTTTTGATTGGCCACTGGATAATTACGCTTTTTGGCAATGCGGCTGGTAACAAACATCAAGCCAGCACAAATGAGTAGGCCTGGGGTAATGCCAGCTAAAAACATACCAGCCACAGAGACATTCATGATAAATGCGTACAAAATCATGATCCCAGAAGGGGGAATAATGGGGCCAATGACGGATGATGCAGCGGTGACGGCTGCAGCAAAGCGTCTGCTGTAGCCGTTTTCTTCCATAGCCGGAATGAGCATTTTACCCAACGCTGAGGTATCAGCGACCGCAGAGCCAGACAAACCAGCGAATAGCACTGAGGATAAAATATTGACTTGGGCTAACCCACCCCGGTAATGACCGATTAAGGTTTGGCTAAAGCGTACGATGGATTGCGTGATGCCACCTTGGTTCATCAACTCGCCGGCTAAGATGAAAAAAGGCACAGCCATCAAGGGGAATGAATTCATACCCGAATATAAGCGTGTTAGTAGGGCCGAGAAAAATACCTCGTTGCCATCTAGCATTAAGCTCACACCTGGGCCAATCAACAGAGCGAATACCACGGGCGTGCCCGCGGTGAGCAACAATATAAAAACCCAAAAATAACTGATAGACATATTATTCAACTTCCATGGGAGGGATCGTTTGCTCTGTGAGATAGTCACGGGCAAAAAGTTGTTTGATCAGATTTTCGATACCCACTAAAAATAGGGCGGCAAACATCAAAGGAGCGCAGGCGTAAAAGTACGCCAGTTTAACGGGCATCGACGAGGCGTAAATTTCAAAGCCGCCTTGCCAAAACGCCACGCTTTGTTTGAAAAACAGTGCGCTTATGACAATGACCAATATAGTGATGATGATTTCTGAGACTCTGCGTAATACTTTAGGCAAGGCATCGGCAAACATCTCGATAGACACATTTAAGTTCTCACGATACGCCCAAGGGGCAACCAAACAGGCTACCCATACCATCAGATATTTTGCGAGCTCTTCGGTCCAAGCGAGGGAGTCGTTTAACACGTAACGGTAGAACACCTGGGCTAATATCATCAGCAACATCGCGCTCAGTAATACGCCTGCGATATTTTTGCCAAGGGTGCTAATGGCATAATTGACCTTACCAAGCGGGCGATTAATGGCTAAAAACCCGCGACTGACAGCATTTTGCATGAGGTGTTCTCCGACTGCGCTAACGTGCTATTTAGGCCAGTAATGGCTGATTTGCGGTTGCTGATCAGTCAATTCGTCTGTGTGCTCAACATCTGGGCCTAACGGTATACGCTTACCTTTAGGCACAAACACCGCCATTTCTTGCGCGCCTAGCGTCAGGTTATACACCTTGCCACCTTGATAGGTTTGCTCGCTTGGGAATCGCTGCCATTCGCCTTCAGGCAAATAGAACTCTACTTCGCCACCGGGTTTTAAACAGGGGGCTACAAGCATGTCATCACCAAACATAAACTGAGATTCAAAGGCTGCCGCCACGCGATCGTTAGGGAATGCTAAAGGCATCGCACGCATCAAAGGCACACTGGTGTTGCTTGCTTGTTGCATGGCATTGTAAATGTAAGGAATTAAGCGATAGCGCAATACTAAGGCTTGATTAACGGCTTCTTCAGCTTCGGGGCCGTAGCTCCATGGTTCTCGTTGACCTATGCCATGCAAACGCATGTGAGCGCTGAAAACAGCGGCTTGTGACCAACGGATAAACAGCTCTTGATCACGGGTATCTTTAAAGAAACCACCCACATCAGTAGCAAAATAAGGAGCACCCGACATACCCCAAGATAGCGCGCCGCGAATACTTGCGCTTAATCCGCCCCAATCAGCTTGAGGGTCGCCGCCCCATTGGCTAGGGAAACGTTGCGAGCCTGTCCATGCAGAGCGGCTAAACAAGAAGGGGCCATTTTTGGAATATTTTTCAGCGGCTTCGTACACACATTTGTTGTATAAAAAACTGTATACATTGTGCAGACGATCTCCTGAGTCTCCACTGTGGGCTAGCATGTTGTCATCTTCTACTTGCTCACCGAAATCGGCTTTGATCATATCCACGCCTAAATCAAACAGTGGTTTGTGTGATTCCATCCAAAACTGATAGGCATCAGGGTGGGTGAAATCCACTATGCCTGATTCTGGTAACGGGGTAAGCACTTCAGCGAACGCACTCATATCCCACTGGTATTGATACGCTTCGCCGGTGCGTTTGTCTTTAAGCAGCCAGCCTTTTTTGGCCATTTCTTTGAAAAGAGGATGCTGAATTGACACTAAAGGGTATTCCCAGATACATACTTTGAAGTTGTCGGCTTTGAGTTTGTTGATCACTGCCGCTGGGTCGTCAAAGCGTTTTGGGTCCCATTCAAAAGCGAAACGGGTGTCTGTGTCTTGCCACGCACGGCCATCAAGCGTGATAACATCACAAGGCATTTTGTGGTCACGCACGTCTTTCGCTGTGGCCAACAACTCAGGTACGTCTTTGTAATACGCTTTAGACAAAATAACCCCTAAGCTCCAAACCGGAGGAGTAGGGGCTTTGCCGGTTAAATCTGTGTAGGTGTTGATGATGGCATTGCCATCTTCACCGTGCATCAAGAACATATCTAGGCATTCATCTTCCACCAAAACACCGTAAGCGCGCTGAGACCAAGTGGCATAGCCCACTGCATGTGTTACCGGCGCTGGGGTATGAACAAATACGCCCCAACCACTTGGACTCCAGCAGAAGGGGGTATTTTTATAGGAAATTTCAGCGTTTACACCAAGTGCATCATGATTATAAGAGCGAACAAGTTGACCACGTTTGTTTAAGCCACCCCATTTCTCACCTAAGCCGTACACAGCTTCGTCTGTATCCAGCTCTAGGCTTAGCAACCAGCCTTTGTCTACTTTTGCTAAAGGCGGTAAGCGGTAGCGACGAACAAAGTGCCCATCGGTAGCGGTTTTTTGAATCGTTTTGTTGTCTTGGGTGAGCTCAAAGGTAAACGGACTGTGGGTAATCACTAGCTTACTGTCACCAGCAATCAGGGTAGTGTGTTGTTCACTTTGCACTATATCAGCAGGAATAATATCCGGTGTTGAAACAAGTAGGCCATAATCAGCTTGGCCTTGTTTACCAATTCGTAAACGCACACCAAAAGCATGAAATGCGATGTGTAAATCACCCTGAGATGTAGGCAATGACACACTTCCGTCACCTTGTACGCTAGCTGTGCCAGTCACATCTGCTTGCGGTATATCGTTCCAATTCGGGGCTGTAACATCAAACAAAGATGTATTTGTAGACATGAATTTCTCTCACTCGTGATATTGACACAATAGGGGACCGCAAATGCTAGCATTGAGTCGCTGCGATTGGCCCTTACAATCTTATATAAGATATAAGTTATAGCAGTGTTAAATTCTTGTCAATCTTTGTTGGTTATTATGATCTTTCAAGTTAACTGAGAATAATAGCCAAATATACAATCGTTAACGAGGCGCTAGTCAATAAAGTTACGCAGTAAAACCGGTTCGGCCGCGAGAGGGGAGGTGTTAACGAGCTAATACGGATGTTACAACTTGTAATGATATGCTGTCTTTTATTCGTAAACACCATGCTAGGATGAAAAAGCAATGCGCGCTGAACTAAGAGCAAAAATGATAAAGGTATGCGATGGGAAAATCGCAACCAAGGGTGAGAATGTCGGTCTTTCATTCTATGCATTTTTTGCTAACAAGAATGACGATCCTGCGCTTTTGATGGAGGCCGCAACCTGGTGGATTGAAACGCATCAGTTAGATCACTTTGTAAAGGCGCGCATAATCAAAGAAATGGTTCAACAAAACCTTTAAGTTAAACCCCTATGCCTTGAGGCGGCAACGCTCTGTCAGCTGGTATTTCTGCTTAATTGGTTAAATTAGCGCTTTTTTGGGGCACTATGTTGTGTCACGGTTGTCTAGTTATCGCGTTACACAGGTTATTATCTTGCGCACATACGAAAGGCATGGCGCCTGCTATGTCATTATTCGCAATCGACAAAAATAAGAAGTAAGGATTTATATGCGTTACTCGGTAATGTTGAGCAGTTTATTCATGTTGGGTTTGAGTGGCTGCGCAGCGTCAAAAGACGATCAAGATGTGGCTAAACAGCCATTTTCTCAGCGCTGCGAAGATGCTAAGCAAGAACTTGATAATGCAGTGGAAGAGGGCCAGTTGGCTGATCTGAGAGTGTTGAAACAGGATATCGAATTATATTGTGTTTGGCGTAGAAATTAGCACTCGATAAAAACTGTGTAGTGAGTTCAGTAAGTCTATATATGAATAGAGCGCAATTGGTAGGCGCGCAGCTTAAAGCACAGCAAGTAGATTAATCATTGAAAACAACTCTATTTCTACCTTCAGATTTCGCTTTGTAAAGTCGACTGTCAGCAAGTGATAGTGCTTTATCAAACATCAGATTTTGACTTGTGGCGGCAGTGCCAATACTCAAGGTTGCCGGGCGCTGTAATAACTGCAAAATACGTTCGTTTTGCTCGAATTCTATACGTATTTGATTGGCAATCTTTTGCGCATGTACACTCGGGCAACGTTGTAAAATAACCAGAAACTCCTCGCCGCCCCAGCGTATTGCTAAATCACTGTCGCGCATTGACGCATTTAAAATATCCCCCAGTATCACCAGTATCTCGTCGCCAGTGGAATGACCAAAGTTGTCGTTTATTTTTTTGAAGTGGTCGATATCTATTAACAACAAATAATCGCTACGTTCATTTCTGGCGAGATTGATTTGTTCAATCGTATTGTGATCAAGAATGGCGCGATTAAATAATCCGGTGAGGTCGTCTTTTACCGTTTTTAGCCGTAGTTGACGATTGGTATTCTCTTGAATATTTACCAGTACTAACGTGATACAGCACAGAGCAAATGCCGAAAGAAAGTAGCGGGTCGCTGTTACCGGTTCATAGTGAACTAATGAGTCGATCCCCAGAGGCAGAAACAATACGCTGAATGATCCGAGTAAATAGGCTGCCGCGAAGCACATTCCTTCACGTACTGAGAGTACAGCAAGTGCCATCGCCATGAGAGGGAAAGTCCAAAGGTAGCCTGTGGCATCTTGCCCACCGAACGCAAGTAAACTAAGCCCCATTAAAGCGACAATAATTGACAGTATATAGCGCGTAAAGTCACGGTATTTTGTGTTCAGTAAATACAGGTTTATAACACCAAAGAAAACGGCGGTGAATAAGGTGCTGGACGTTCTGATGTTACCGTTGTGCCAGCTTATAAACCCAAACGCGGTAAGAAATATAAACCCAATCAGCGTGAGGTAAACTGTTAGCGTAAGCTTTTTATTCCCTTTGGACACTTCTAAAATACGTCGCATTAAAATTTATACATCCTATTTATTTGGCTTATGCTTGCTCTGCGGTTGTTAATGAAAACACAGCCCAATCAAAGTAGGTTAAATTTAACGATAGATCAATACTCAGGAAAGTACTTTAGTATAGTAATCAGTGATATAGGTTACATTTGTATGACGCTGTTAAGTTGTTTTCGGTCACACACAACCAATTACATCTTTTGTGCTTTAATCAGGTGTAAATAGGCACTCAAGCCCATTCTTCTATAATCAACTGGTTGCTTAGCGCGGTTAGCTTACGAACTAAAAGACTTGGGGGACTGGCTATAAATCTTGTTCAGGCAAGGTAATTGTTTATTCACGCAAAAATAAGCTAAATATCGAGTCACGGAAGGAAATTATGTTTAAGAGTAATGCGCTTTTACTAACGAGTTTTTTTATTGCTTCATTCTCAAGTATTGCGGCACAAACAGCCCATGAGCGTTCGCTATCCGTTGCGCTTACGAATTCTACTGCAATTGTAAATGCGTCTGCTCCGTTACTCATTGATGAAGAAACGCGCATGGATTCTGCAGCAACGTTTAAAAATTTCATCATATATAACAATAGTATGGTGAATTATGCTGCTGCGGAGTTAGACGTCACGCTTTTTGATGCATTAATTCAAGAAACGGTGATTGACCCATTGTGCGCAAATGAGAATTTAACCGGTTTTAAGGATTTAGGCGTTGTAATGGTCTATCGCTATCTTGGTAAAAATGGCGAGTTCATTACCGAACAATCCAAAGACATGAAAACATGTGCTGAAGATATATAAGCTTTTTCTGGCTTGCAGCTGCTACTAAGAGTAACAAAGTGCTTTTTACGCTGTCATTTATGCGAATTGATATAATTGTAATGAGGATTGGTATAATTGAGACTAAAGGATAAGCTCATAGGGAATACTTAATATGATACAAATCAATGACTAAAAGCTAAATGTGAAATAAAACATTAGCTAGTGGGTAATTTTTTTATTTGTCGATAGGTGATTGCGTGCGAATATACTCTGTATTGGCGCATTGCATCGTCATTATCGCCTCTGTTTGTGTCAGTTGGAACGATTTTTAAAATGTTTGAAAAACTTATATCACGCCTTTTTAAACGTAGTAGCGCAACCAAAGCGCCGAATACTCAAAGCGAGAGCGCAACAATACCTCAAAGTAATCGCAATCATGCAGCGCCGCTGAATGAAAGTGATGATGCTGATCCATCAGGCTTGTACGATATTCCTGTGCCTACACGCACCGTGAATATTAGTGTTGCGTCACTTAATCGACTCGATTTCCTTTTTTACGACTATTTATTGGGGGTGTCTAAATCTAGTACCACGCTTAATCCTATCGAGCAGTATATTCTAACTAGGGTAAACCATGCACTTAAATCGCCTGAAAGTGTATTGACCCACTTCCCAGTGTTACCGCAATCGGTTATCGCGTTGACCAATTTACTTAACGATCCTGATTTTGATCTACAAGCCTTTATAAAGGTTGTGGAAAAAGAGCCGAGTATTGCCACTGAATTAATGAAAGCGGCCAATAGCCCTGCCTATAAACGGGGTGATAAAGAGATAACGAACCTGCAACAAGCGTTTATGTTTATGGGGGCGAATGACATAAAAGAGTTTGTTCTCAATCGTTTCATCAAAAACCTGTGTAAGCAAAAGCCGATTTATTTTAAGACCTTTGGTGAGAAAATCTGGTTGCATAGCCAAGAGGTGGCAACTGTGGCCAAAACGCTAGCCAACATGCGTAATCAAAACGGTGACGCCGCTTACACCATAGGCCTAATGCATGACTTGGGGAAGGTGGTCATTTTCCAATTTATGGTTGAAGCGTTTAGAGCTGTCGCGCCTAATTTCTCGCAAGACTCACTGGTGTTTAAAAAGTTTCTAAGTGAGAAATCCATGCTGCTAAGTGTGGAACTGATGAAGCTGTGGAATATGCCAAAATTGATTATTGATGTGGTTCAGGCGCAAACACAGGAAATAAACTCCGTTAATGAACTAGAGCCTATGGCTCAAGTGTTGTTTGAGGCAAACCTTATCAGCGAAATTAGTTTGTCGTATCAGGGCGGCCATATCAAGCCTGTTGAGTTTGAGTTATTACTGAGCAACACCAAGCTTAGAGATGACGCCAAGCAATTATTATGTGAAATATTAGGTTTGAATTTCGATCACACTTCTTGGGTCGAGTGATACGTAAGCCCTTGGCGTTTTTATATTGCTCAAATCGCGCGACGTAGCCCTAGGTCAAATCAAATTGGTGATTCAATCAATTTGCAAATAGACCAACACGGTCGTACTTCGCTGTCATTTTCACCTCGTTGTTAGACAAAGATGTTAAGCAAAGAGATGTTAAGCAAAAACACCTAGGGTTATGCGTAAATGGCAGACGAAATTGAGGCTTTAACCAAACAACAAACTGGTTTCTTAGGGATCGAATCTGCTAGAGATGGGTTTGGCATTATCGTATTTTACTGAGCTGACGTGGCGTCCATCCAATTTTGCAAAGCTAATGCTGAGCATATTCACTATCAAAAGGCAGCGCGACGCATATGGTATGAAACGTATCATGTGCGCATTGCAAAAGTAGAGTGTGATTACCGATTTTAATGGGTATTTTAGCTGCTAGGCGAATTCAGCCAATGCTTTCATGGCGAGGGTGGCTTTCGCACTAGGTACAAAAATATGGTCGTGGTAATAGGCTGCCACTACGTTCGCACTAATGCCATACTGAGTGAGCTTATTCGCTACCGCAGCAGTGAGCCCGACAGCCTCCAAACTTGAATGTACTGTCAGGGTAATTTGTTTATAGGTGCCATCAAAAGGGATATATTCTCGTTTAGCAACATCGGCCAACAATATTTGTGTTAGCCCTTCCGACTCTTGAAAAAAGCACACAGGATTTAAATGCATATAGTCCGCCACGTTACCCTGAGTTGTGCAAAAGGCGTACTCGCCGTCTTGCAAATGTGGAGACATTTTCGAAAGTAGTTGAGTTAATACTGTTATGCCTGACATATGAAGTCCTGAAGTTCTTTAGCTAAAGATAGGCGCACGTTTTTCAAAAAACGCTGCGATCGATTCTTTGAATTCCGCTGACGCTAGCTGCTGTGCAAAAACAACTCCCTCACGTTTCATTTGTGCCTGAATTTGCTCCGTGCTAACGCCTCGAATGAGCCGCTTAGATTGTTTCACTGAATTTGGTGCTAAGCCTGCTATCTGTTCAGCTATTTTTAAGCTTTCAGTGACTAAGACATCATCTTCATACACTCGGGATATTAGCCCAGACGCAAGTGCTTCATCAGCATTTAGGGTGCGCCCAGCAAGCAATAAATCATTTGCCCACGCATTACCTACTGCAAGTGGTAGCAATAAGCTTGAGGCCGCTTCTGGTACTAAACCCACATGAGTAAACGGGGCGCGAAAGTGGGCACGCTTGCCCGCATATACCATATCGCAATGTAACAACATGGTTAAGCCAATCCCTACAGCTGGGCCGTTAACCGCCACTATGATAGGCGTTTCACATTCTGAAATTGCTTTTAAAAAACGGATAACAGAGGGCGTTCCACTTTCTTCTATTGGATGAAGAAAGTCGTCTAAGTCATTACCTGCAGTAAAAGTGTCACCATTGGCCGTTAACAGAACCGCGCGAATTTGCTTGTCTTGGTCGCTTCTTTCGAGCTGATCAGCTAACGAGGCATACAACTCTCGGTTGAGGGCATTTTTTAGTTCTGGGCGATTAATCGTTAAAGACAGAACACGGTTTTTCACGGAAACAATGAGGTTTTTAGACATGTTGCGACTCCTATTGATTTAATAAAGCATGGGTGAGTAGCGCTTGGTTAGCGCTGTTGTTCCTCGCATACAATTTGTTCAGAGTTTTGTGCGACGTGAATTAAGAAGCGGGCGATCGTCTCTTGCTCATTTAAGCTAAATTCACTCAATAAGGCATGATTGATACTTCGCACTTTAGCTGTTGAGCGCTGAGCTATTTCCTGTCCTTTGGGGAGTAGAATTACGTTTTGCACTCTTGCGTCGCTAGTGCCTCGCTGGCGAGTAACGAGCTGAGCTTTTGTCATTCTGTCAATCACCCCAGATAAACTGGAGTAGCTCATATTGAGTTGGTCGGCAATAGCGGTTATCGGTGCGTTGTCTTGTTTTACTAATGAGAATAATACCGCCAGTTGCGTGGTACTAATGTGTAACTCATTCTTGAGCTTTTTATCGGCTGCTTTAAACAACGCGGCGTGGGCCAACTGCAGTAAGTGAAATATTTTTAATTGCTTTTTCATTATGGTCACTTCTCGTTTGATATTTATTTAATGTACGAAATAAATGTCTTGTTTGCAACGCAGTATTCGCTTTAGTTAATCTATGGAAGAACTTTTTTGAGCTTTTATTTCGCATGTTAAATATAATTGGTTTACATTCGAAATAAATGGTGGTTTTATGCGAAAGTAAGATCAAAACAACTACCAAGTAAACTAAGAGGCTCGTCATGAACAATGCAACGCAAACAGATATCTCACAATCAGCGCAACCTGAAACATTAAGTGAATCAAGCAATAGCGCGTACATTGCCGCTGAAGTGAGTAAGTCCGTTGTCGAGCACAAAATAGTCACTGATGCAGGCCATTCAATCGTGTTAAAAGTGTTTAATAGTCAGCAAGTGTCGGTAAAGGGAGTTTGTGTGGTTGCCGCAGCCACTGGTGTCGCTCAGTATCTGTATCAAGATTTCGCGCTATGGTTAACAACACTGGGTTACGACGTTGTCACATTTGATTACGACGGCATTGGTTTATCGGTTGATAAGCACGTGAAGTATTGTAAGAGCGACGTGTTGAGTTGGGCATATAATGACTGCCCAGCCGTGCTTGATTTTGTAGAACGACATTTTTTCGACCTTGAGTGTATTTGGATTGGGCACAGTGTTGGCGGACATATGCTAGGCATGATGCCAAATACAGCACAAATTAGTCGCGCGATTACTGTTGCCGCAGGCACAGGGACTTGGTGGTACAACTCAACACCTACTAAGCGAGTTTCATGGTTTTTGTGGTATTTTCTGGTGCCGGTAACAGTACCTTTACTTGGTTATTTTCCTGGCGATAAACTCAATATAATGTGCAATTTACCAAAAGGCGTGATGATGCAATGGCGCCGCTGGTGCTTAAAAGAGGGATACGCTGTAGAAAAAGAAGGGCAATGGCTCAAAGAGCGGTTTGCTAACGTGAATGTGCCAATTCATGCAATTGCCTTTAGTGATGATGAAATGATGTCTATGAAAAATATCGATATGTTGCATAGTCAATTTAGCAGCGCAAATATTACGCGTCAGACCGTTAATCCAAAGGACGTAGGTCACAAGAGAATAGGGCACATAGGGTGGCACAAGGAGCGTTACCAACCGATGTGGGAAAAAGTATTCAAGCCGCTGCTCACAGGCTAACGTCTTAATGTTAGGACATTCACTGAGTAAGTTTTAATGCAAAATTATAAGGGGTGGATATAAATTTGGGCGTTAATATGAATGTATCCTAATAAAAATGGAACTTAATAAAGAGAGTCAGGGTCAACTGTTACATAATTGTTAATTTATCGTATGATTGATTGTGAGTACAAGATGGCTACCTTATTCCCGTTACCGAGCGCGACAGGCAACAAAAAACATTCGGCTGAAAAGCCAAAACATACCCACAGCGCACGCTGTTCGTATCGGCTAATAACATTAATCGGACTTGACATATTAGACGTGCTTTTGATGCTGATGGGATTACGTCAGCAATTCCATCACCAAGGTTTCTTGAGTGAGGCCTTCAATACTCCTTATGCAGGCGTCATGCTGCTAGTCGCAGGAGTTGCACTAACCCTACCGTTTTTTGTTTGGAGCTTTAAAGCGAACTTTCGGCCACTCGGTAATTTCAACAAATCGAACGCTAATAAATAAACATAAAAACACTTTGCAACGAACGCCCATCACCTCTGCTTAGCCTCAGAAAGCTCAATAAGCGGCTCTCGTCCGTCACCTTTACGACGCCTCTTCTAAAAGAATAATCAAGACACCCATGATAGCAATCAGAAATAATAATCAGGACACCCATGCTAAAGATGGCAGAATAATCAAGACACCCATGCTAAAGATGGCTAAAAACAGCAAAAAACAGAGACACCCATTATAAAAATGGTTAATTTTTATCCCTCAACTACACTTGATACGTGCTCCATTTTATTAAGCGACTGTTATGCCACAGTCACGAAAAAGCCAAATCAGCTTAATTGATACGCCTTATTATCACAGAGTAATCAGGACACCCACTATAAAAATGGTTAATTTTCATCCCTCAACTACACTTGTTGCGTGTTCCACCTTATTGAGTCGACTGTTATGCCTCAGTCACGAGAAAGCCAAATCAGTTTAATCGATACGCCTTATTATCACTGTGTGTCCCGTTGTGTTCGCCAGTCTTTCTTATGCGGTACAAACTCGCTGACAGGACAGAGCTACGAGCATCGTCGTGGCTGGGTTGAAGAGCGTTTATTGTTTTTATCTACCGTGTTCGCAATCGACATCTGCGCTTATGCAGTGATGAGCAATCATACCCATGTGGTGCTTTGTGTGGATAAAACCTTGGCTGATAAATGGGATACCGAATCGGTACTAAAGCGTTATCACATACTTCATAAAGGTACGTTGCTCACTCAAAAATTTATAAACGGCGATACCTTAACCCAAGGAGAGTTAATCACCCTTGATGATACCGTTGAAATCTACAGAAAACGTTTATACGACATCAGCTGGTTCATGCGTGACTTGAATGAATATATTGCCCGTGAAGCCAATAAAGAGGATGACTGCACAGGCCGGTTTTGGGAAGGGCGATTTAAATCTCAAGCCCTATTAGACGAAAGTGCCGTGCTGGCTTGTATGGCCTATGTGGATTTAAACCCGATTAGAGCGAAAATAGCCAAAACACCTGAAACGGCAAAACACACCAGTATCAAAAGGCGTCTTCACGCCGCTAAACATCACCATGCTCAACCAAGTACGCTAATACCCTTTGCGGGAAGCTCAAGGGAAAATATGTCCAAAGGAATTGCTTACTCACTCAAAGACTACTGTGAGCTTATCGATACCACAGGTCGTTGTATTCGTGATGACAAGCCTGGTTATATCGATAACACTCAAAGCCCTATCCTACAAAGACTAGGACTAGATTCAGCACAGTGGCTAGCCTTAACCACAGAGTTTGAAAAACATTTCTGCTACGCAGCAGGCGCAGAGCAAATGATGAATGCCTTTAAGCGTCATATTCATCATCAACGAATACGCGGGATGAGTAATGCAAGGCAGTTGCTACAAAAAATTTAATACTACCTCTGTCACTTCCGACAAATAACAGTTTCAAAAGCCTATCCATCGAATAGAACCGGTAAAATTTTTTCGACAAAGCGGTTCTCAAATTCTCAACGACGTTTATTAAATTTGTAGGTTGAAAGCCTACCTTTCATATCGAATAACAAGTTTCATATCTGTTGACGACTACAGACCACAACATTGACTTCGCGAGGGCGAATAACCAAGCAAGGCTAAAAACCGCTTTAGCATTATTTAAAATGAGTGTCTTTTTAAAATGTGGACGTCCATATAAAATTAACGCGAATACTTGAGCTGAGGGTACGCGTAAAACTCTGTCGCTTGTTACGAATGCCATAGTAAATTTCTTTGTAGAACTGACAGCAATTATTCATTATAAACTTGGGTGTCCATGTAAGATTAGCTTGGGTGTCCATGTAAAGTTTTTCTGATTATTTAACATGGATGTCCATATAAAATTATTTATAAAAGTAGATATCTTTAGAAAAGCACTAGGCTGAAACAAAAAGGCCTGAGTCCGATCGGTTGTCGAATTCAGGCCTTTGTATTTGCTTGGAGTCTAATTTTTAGAGACTAGCTTTATTTTTAGAGGTTCCCGTTTTGGGTCACTTCGTTCACTGTCTTTTATTTTGCAAACGCATCATTTATGACAAATGCGCTAGCATCGCTTGTAATGGGTGCTTGGGTTTTTCACCTTCAATTCGGGCGACTTGGCTTCGACAAGAATAGCCTGTGGCAAGAATTTTCGAGGTATCAAACTTAGCGATTGCTTTCTCCCAGCTAAGCGCGTAAATCCCTTTAGATTGCTCTAAGTGGCTTGCTTCGTGACCAAACGTGCCTGCCATACCACAACACCCCACAGAAATAGGCGTAAGTGACATGCCCACACGCTGAAACAGTTGCTGCCAATGTTTCTCACTCTCTGGCAACGCTGTCTTCTCAGTGCAGTGGCCGAAAAATGCGTATTGACTATCCGTTGAGCTGCCGCTCTCTGGAAGGGTAATGGTTGCTAGCCACTCATGCACCAACTTCACCTCAAAGCTTCCTCTGGTCTCCCCTAGCACTTTATTGTACTCATCCCGATAACACAGCACCAATGACGGGTCGACACCAATCATAGGTATGCCTAATGGAGCAAGTTTGTTCAAAAAGTCAGCGCTGTCTTTTGCTGTGCTTGCAAATTCTTTCAAAAAACCTTTTACGTGCTGGGGTTTTCCATTGGGCATAAAGGGCAGCAAAATGGGCTCATAGCCTAAACACTCAATTAATTTCACCAGATCATGGAGCAAATCCGCTTCATAAAAGCTTGTGAATGGGTCTTGCACTATCAGTACTTTTCGCGCTCGCTCGTTGGCACTTAACGCTTGCAATGAGCCTAAATCAAATTGGCCTGCCTGATGTCCAGCAAGTTGCTTCTTTAATGAAGGGGAAGACAATAACGGTGTATCAACATAACCGACCGTTTTTTTAATAAGCTTGTTCATCCACTGTTGTTTCAAAAAAGCATTAATCAGCCTAGGGGTTTTGGCCATTAAAGGTGCCATTGCTTCGATATTTCCCACCAAATAATCCTTGGCAGGACGCATATAGCGTTGGTAATAAATTGACAAAAAGCGCGCACGGAATGTCGGTACATCTACGCTGACAGGGCACTGACTAGAGCATGCCTTGCACGCTAAACATCCGTCCATTACCTCTAACACTTCATGTGAAAAATCGTTAGATTGCGCCTTACCCATAGTGTTGTTAAGGCGTTTAAGGAAGTTCTGAGTTTTCCCCTGTACTTCAAGAAGATTCACATCCACCTGCTTATTCGCTAGCAAACGCAGCCATTCGCGCATGGCGCCGGCTCGCCCTTTAGGACTGTGGCGCCTATCTGAGGTAATCTTACTTGATGGGCACATAGTCGACGTGGTGTCGTAATTAAAACATAAGCCGTTACCATTACAATTCATGGCAGGTGCGAAAGCATCGCGCATGGCGATGGGGATTTGGCGATCAAACTCACCACGCTTAACATCTCCAACGGTAACTAAAGATGCATGACTGTCGATGGGGGTGCAGATTTTTCCCGGGTTCATTTTATTAAGGGGGTCAAATGCGGCTTTAATTTTACGCAATTCGGTGTATAGCTCTTCACCAAAAAATGCTGGAGCATATTCACTGCGATAGCCTTTACCATGTTCGCCCCACAACAGACCACCGTATTTGGCAACCAGCGCTGACACTTCGTTTGAAATGTCGGGGATCATGGCCTCTTGCTCAGGGTCGCACATATCAAGCGCCGGGCGCACATGTAGTACACCGGCATCCACATGGCCGAACATACCGTAGTGTAAGTTACGGGCATCAAGCAATGCGCGAAACTCCATAATAAAATCGGCTAAATTTTCCGGCGGTACGCCAGTATCTTCAACGAATGCTAATGGCTTTTTACGGCCTTTGGTTTTACCTAGTAAACCCACAGACTTTTTGCGCATCGCATATATTTTGCCAATGTCGGCATTGTCATAAGTGATTTGATAACCAATGACACCACCTTCATTGCTATCAAGCGCAGAGTCTAAGTTTGCGCACAACAGGGTGATTTTTTCGCGTAATTCATCTTCAGAGTCACCGTTGTACTCAACCATATTTAGGCCGAGTACTTCTTTGTTTTCAACTTCTTTGATGAGCTCTTTAACTTGATGCCAAATGATATCTTGCTTAGCTAAGTTCAATACGTTGCTGTCAACGGTTTCTACCGATGTTGCCTTAGCTGCCACCATATGCGGCGCATGTCGCAGCGCAGATTCAAACGAATCATATTTGATGTTCACCAAGGCTTTGTGTTTAGAGATTGGGGTAACGTTAAGTTTTGCTTCTGCCACAAACGCTAACGATCCTTCTGAGCCAGCAATGACGCGGCTGATGTCCACCGTGGATAAATCATCGCTCAAGGCATGCTCTAAATCATAGCCGGTTAGAAAGCGGTTCATGCGTGGGAACTTAGCCAGAATTTGTTGGCGTTTATCCACACAGGTAGTCAAGATCTGCTTTACTAACCTACCGGTTGTACTTTGCTGCTCAGCGACTTTTTTGGCTTCATCCATACTCATTGGCGAGCTTTCAAGCAAAGTACCATCAGCCAGAACCGACGTTAAACCAAGTACGTGATCACTGGTTTTACCGTACACCAACGAGCCCTGCCCTGAGGCGTCAGTATTCACCATTCCGCCTATTGTTGCGCGATTACTGGTGGATAAATCCGGTGCGAAAAACAAACCGTAGGGGCGCAGCGCATCATTTAACTGATCTTTCACTACACCCGCTTGTACTTTAACCCAACGCTCTTGCGGGTTAATTTCAAGGATATTGTTCATGTGCCGTGATACATCAACAATAATACCCGAGGTTAAGGATTGCCCATTCGTGCCCGTACCGCCACCCCGCGCGCTAAAAGCGACATCTTCGAATTGGCTGGCGAGTTCACCGATAACTTGTAAATCAACAACTGATTTAGGTAGCACCACGCCTTGAGGTAGCGCTTGATAAATAGAGTTATCAGTAGCAACAGACAAACGACTAGCGTAACTGAATTCTATATCCCCACTAAATTCACTGCGCCTCAAAGCCGAAAAAAAAGCTTGATAGTTTGATTGCGGACTGGATTCTACATCTAAAGCAGGTAATTCATGCTGGGGCATAATGTGGTTTTTTCTCACGGTTTAACAAGTGCGCGCTATTGTACAACCTAAGGGCTACTAACTTCTAATAGGTGAAGGGATTTATTTATGTTTTATCTCGATTAATTATTCCATTTTCAGCGCTCTTTATATTTCCCTTACATTTCCTCTTATATTCCCCCATGTATTTCCTGCTTATCCCCGTCTCATATCCGCATTTTTATAAGCGGTTTTTTGTCATCTTATTTATCTATTTTTCTTATATCTTCATCGGTTACGGTCGTTACACCCAGTAACATGTACAATATTGCATTTTTGACGAAGTTGGCATAAAAGTTAATGACTATAGAAGGAATGTGTTCACCATGAAAAATATTCGTATCGGATTAGGCGCGTTACTTGTCATTGCAGGTATCGTATTGTTTATAATCCCAGGCTCAATGTTGTTAGTTATCGCTGGCTTGCTGTTGCTGAGTGTTGATGTGCCACTTGCTCGAACTTGGTTAAAGCGCTGCCAAAGCAGTATGGCTCGCTCATCCGCTAAACTTGACCGAGTGCTGCTCAATCGCAAACTTAAAAGCTAGTCGTAAAGGCTAGTATTACACGCTAATAATATCCGTCTAGGTCCCATCGCATAGGCCTTTCATTTAAGACACGCTAGTCCTTTTCGCAACAGGCTAATATTCCCAACTATTTCCGCATGAAACAGCGAGTAGCTAGCGCTTTTGTTGTTGGATGTTTTCATAAAGAAGTCCTCTTTATGTCAACGTATTTCCGTATGGAACAACTACATAAAAAAAGGCTGTCGCAATGACAGCCTTTTTACCGTAGGGCACTGATTTATTATTATTGTTAGTCAGCGGTGTATTTTAGCGCCTGTTACTTCGCGTGTTTTTCCCCTAAGTACAACCATGTTTCAACAACGGTATCTGGGTTTAACGATACGCTGTCGATACCTTGTTCAACTAACCAAGCGGCTAAATCTTCATGGTCAGATGGGCCTTGGCCACAAATACCTACGTATTTACCACGTTTTTTAGCTGCCTGAATCGCCATAGCCAGCAACGCTTTCACAGCTGGGTCTCGCTCGTCAAATAAGTGCGCTATCACACCAGAATCACGGTCAAGACCAAGCGTTAATTGCGTCATATCATTTGAACCAATTGAAAACCCATCAAAAATGTCTAAGAACTGGTCTGCTAGCAATGCGTTTGACGGTAACTCACACATCATAATAACTCGTAAGCCATTGTCACCTTGCACTAAACCTTGCTCAGCCAACAGCTTTATCACACTGCGGCCTTCTTCAAGAGTTCGTACAAATGGGATCATGATTTCTACATTGGTTAAGCCCATCTTGTTGCGAACTCGCTTAATCGCTTCACATTCAAGCGCGAAACAATCACGAAATTCCTCAGAGATATAACGGCTCGCCCCACGAAAGCCCAACATAGGGTTTTCTTCGTCTGGCTCGTACTGGTATCCACCTACCAAGTTGTAGTACTCGTTCGATTTAAAATCAGACATACGCACAATCACTTTCTTAGGTGAGAATGCAGCACCAATGGTGGCAATACCTTCAACCAACTTCTCGATATAGAACTCAACAGGCGATTCATAGCCCGCGATCATCTCACTGATTTCTTCTTTAAGTTCAGAAGGTTGTTGGTCGAAATTAAGTAAAGCTTTAGGATGCACACCAATCATGCGGTTAATGATGAACTCTAAACGCGCTAAACCTACACCCTCGTTAGGCAAACGAGCAAAATCAAATGCTCTGTCTGGGTTACCAACATTCATCATGACTTTCAGTGGAATATCAGGCATAGCATCCACGCGCGACGTCACCACATCAAAATCAAGCACATCACCATAAATAAACCCGGTGTCGCCTTCAGCACAAGACACCGTAATTTTATCGCCATTGTTGATAAGGTCAGTGGCATTGCCACAACCAACAACCGCCGGAATACCTAATTCGCGCGCAATAATCGCAGCATGACAAGTACGGCCACCACGATTAGTAACAATCGCTGAGGCTTTCTTCATGATCGGCTCCCAATCAGGGTCGGTCATGTCTGTAACCAGTACATCGCCCGCTTGGATTTTATCCATCTCTTCAATAGAGCCAAGTACTTTCGCTGCGCCTGCGCCAATTTTGTGACCTATCGAGCGGCCCTCACAAACAACGCTTGCTTTACCGTTTAAACGGAAGCGCTCAATCACTTGAATATCTTCGCGGCTACGTACGGTTTCGGGTCTTGCCTGAACGATATACAGTTTGCCGTCAATACCGTCTTTAGCCCACTCAATATCCATCGCACGCTTATAGTGTTTCTCGATGATTTGCGCTTGTTTGGCTAACTCTTGAACTTCGTCATCAGTCAGTGAGAAAACAACACTGTCGGCGCGGTCGATATCAACGATTTCCACTTGTTTACCATGGCTCGTATCATCTGAGTAAATCATCTTAGTTAACTTGCTACCAAGATTACGGCGCACAACAGCAGGTAAACCTTTATCTAGGGTTGGCTTGTGAACATAAAACTCATCTGGATTAACGGCACCTTGCACCACCATCTCACCTAAACCGTAAGACGATGTAATAAACACTACGTCTTCGAAACCAGATTCAGTGTCAATGGTAAACATAACGCCTGATGCCGCACAGTCACTACGTACCATGCGTTGAATACCTGCAGATAACGCCACGCCTTTGTGGTCATAACCTTGGTGCACGCGATAAGAAATGGCACGGTCGTTAAATAAAGAGGCATAAACATGCTTGATGGCCACCATCACAGCATCGATACCCTTTACGTTTAAGAATGTTTCTTGTTGGCCGGCAAATGATGCATCCGGCATATCTTCAGCAGTCGCAGATGAACGTACAGCAAACGATGCTTCGTCACCTGCATCTCCTTGCAAGGTTTTAAAGGCTGACGTGATGTCGGCTTCTAATTCCGGTAAGAACGGCGTTTCGATGATCCACTGACGGATTGTATTCCCCGCTTCGCCCAAGGCTGGAATGTCATCCACGTCTAAACTGTCAAGCAATTCGTGTATGCGCGCCTCAAGGCCACTTTGTTCTAAGAAAAGATTAAACGCTGATGCCGTTGTAGCAAAACCACCGGGTACTTGTACACCAGCATTTGAAAGATTAGAAATCATTTCGCCAAGGGATGCATTTTTTCCACCGACAACGCCCACGTCGTCCATTCCCAATTGCTGATACCAAAGCACATTTTCTTGCATTTAATTCGTCTCCAAGATGAACTTAATTGTAAAAGCTGCCAACGATGACAACCCCAGATAGTTAGTCAAAATGACGCTCGCTAAACGTCGAAAAAAATTATATTTCTCAAGTGCCTAGCTTTTTACGTGAGGGATTTTAGAATGCAGTTTAGAAGAAAGTAAAATTTAATTTATTTATGTAATTATATTACTACATTGTTAAGGAAATGTTATGCGCACGGCTTATTATATTTCAGATGGAACAGCGATAACTTCGGAGGTATTTGGCCACGCTTTGTTGTCATTATTCACGATCGAGTTCGAACATATCACGGTTCCGTTTGTTGAAACTGAAGAACAAGCGCAACAAGTTGTTAAAAAAATATCTGAAAGTTTTCAAGATGACGGGCAACGGCCGTTAGTGTTTTACACAATAGTTAACACTGAGGTACGCAAAATAATTTCCAAATCGGTAGGCATTAACTATAACTTCCTCGACCAATTTGTTGCCCCATTAGAAATCGTTTTGGGCGTACCCTCAAAACCAGAAAAACATCGTACTCATAGCATCCATGAAAAAACCTATGACATCAGAATAGAAGCCGTAAATTACGCACTAGCCAATGATGACGGATCAAATTTACGAGAATATGACCAGGCCGATATAATATTGGTCGGTGTGTCGCGCTCAGGCAAAACCCCCACTAGTTTATATTTAGCGCTGCAATATGGCATAAAAGCGGCAAACTACCCTTTCACCGAAGAAGACATGGGCGATATTTTGCGCATGCCCCCGGCCCTAAAACGCTTTAAAGATAAAATGTTTGGTTTAACTATTGACCCACAGCGCTTACATCAAATTCGCTCTGAACGCAGAGCTAACAGCCGTTATGCGTCTTTGCAGCAATGTCGTATGGAACTGCGTGAAGTAGAAAATTTATATCGCAAAGAAAAAGTGCCGTTTCTAAACAGCACTCGCTATTCCATCGAAGAAATTTCCGCCAAGATCTTAGCCACCACTGGGTTAAAGCGTAAGAAGTACTAAGCAGAATGAAAGACAATCTTTACTTTCAAAAGAATCTGTAACAATTGTCACCTTGCCGGTTATTGATTTGCTGCAACCAATGAGTAAGCTGGACTTCACTATTTTATAAGGCCAGCTTATGTTTACTCACTTCGACCCTTCCCTATTTACGTTTTTACAGCAACTAGAAAAGAACAATGACAGAGAATGGTTCAATGCGAATAAACAAAGGTACGAAGATTTAGTGCGCGGCCCTGCGCTTGAATTTATCACTGAAATGCAGAACTGGATCCCGCTGATATCCCCTCATTATGAAGCAACACCTAAGAAAATGGGCGGTTCATTAATGCGGGTTTATCGAGATGTGCGCTTTTCAAAAGACAAATCTCCCTATAAAACCAATGTGGGTATTCAATTTCGCCATGAAATAGGCAAAGACGTACATTCCCCCGGGTTTTATATGCACATTGCCAGTGAAGAATGTTTCTTAGCGGTTGGTACGTGGCATCCTCAGCCCGACGCATTACGCGCTATTCGCGAACATATTCAGCGCAAACCTGCCGCGTATCAAGATGCAATTGAACACACGCCTTTTACCGAGTTCTACCATATGGCAGGAGATTCATTAGTGCGCCCGCCAAAAGGCTATGACACGCAATCACCTATGATTGAAGAAATTAAGCGCAAAGATTTTATCGCTATCTGCCCCCTTGATAGAAAGCAGTTATTAGAGGGTAACGTGTGTGAACTAGCGGCAACGCGATATGGCCGGGCCCAGCCATTACAGAAATTTTTGTGCGATGCGTTAGGCCTGAGATTTTAGGCCGATTGCTCGACCAGCAAAAATCTAAGCCCGCCCACCTGTCACTTTATTAGCGCGGCCTTCTTCTTTGGCTTTTTCAGCACGGCGACGACGCGCTTCTTTAGGATCTGCAATTAACGGGCGATAAATCTCGATACGATCACCATCTTGTGGCACATCTGTCAATTTGCACGTGCGATTCCAAATGCCGACTTTACTCGTGGTTAAATCGATATCATTAAAACGCTGTAAAATACCCGATGCTCGAATGGCTTCTTCTACGGTATGGCCGTTTTCTACCACTACTTCAAGCAAGGCTTGGCGCTCTGGCAAGGCATAAACTACTTCAAGGTTAATTTGTTTATCCGTCATGGGTAAATCTCTTTTGCGCGATTAGTAAACGCCACGACCATGTTAGCCGCTATCGCATTGAATACACGACCAAAGGCCATTTCAACCAATCGACTTGAAAAAGCAAAGTCCAAATTCAATTCAATTTTACAGGCATTGTCAGATAACGCTTTGAAGGTCCAGCCACCGCGCAGCTCAGAGAAAGGCCCGTCGACTAAGTTCATTCTAATATACTCGCCGCGAGATAATTCATTACGTGTACTGAACCACTGCTTAATACCTGCTTTTGAAATCAGCAATGATGCCTCCATGCAGTGCTCATCAGCATGAGTCACTTTCGTTTGTGCGCAACCTGGTAAAAATTCAGGATAACGTTGCACATCATTTATCAAATCAAACATCGATTCAGCGCTAAAGGCGACTAAAGCGCTGCGGGTCACATTAGGCATCAATTCCCCTTGAATTGAGTCAGTCGGTTTTTATAGGGGCAAAATACTAGCATAAAATCAGATATCTATTTCAATATCAGTGATTTTTGTTGTACCCCGTTAGACAACCATTATAATACGGCGCCATGAAAACAAAGAAGTCAAAATCAACTAACAACACCATCGCATTGAATAAAAAGGCGCGGCACGACTATATCCTGCAAGATAAAATCGAAGCTGGCATTGAATTACAAGGATGGGAAGTGAAAAGCATTCGTTCAGGCAAAGTTAATTTGTCTGACAGCTACGTTACCTTACACAAAGGCGAAGCCTTTTTAGTCGGTAGTACTATTCAACCTCTTAACCAAGCATCAAGCCATGTGGTGTGTGAGCCTTTACGCCAGCGTAAGTTGCTGCTTAACAAGCGTGAACTCGACAAACTGATTGGCTCAGTAGAGCGCCAAGGTTACTCAATTCTTGCCACTGCCATGTACTGGAAGAAAAACTGGGTAAAAGTCGAAATTTACTTAGGTAAGGGTAAGCACGAACATGATAAACGCGACGCCGTGAAAGACCGTGATTGGGCGCGCGACAAAGAACGCATGATGAAGCATAAAGTCTAGGCTTTAGGCTTTAGGCTTTATACTTCATGCATGCTATTAGCTTCGCGGTGTGAAGCTAATAGCATGACTTCGAAAGAGAACAACTATTCATTTAGCCACGCGCCTTGTTTAAGCTCTTTTACACTATTGCTGAGTGATCACTTCTTAAAGTGGAACGGTATAAGTTAGTCACTAACCGCACGTACCCATTGAGGTAACACCACTGATTGCTCTATTGCGTACTGCTCCCAAGCGTCGCGCATTTCGGCGAATTTCTCTGGCTCTGAGCTAACCAAATCGTGTTGTTCTCCTGGGTCGTTAGCTATATTGTAAAGTCGCCAAGACTCACTGTTTTGAGGCGCTGCTAACCACGCTGGTTTAGACGATAACCAAAGCAGCTTCCAATCACCTTTACGAATTGCTTTTTGTCCAAATAATTCCCAACCTAGCACTCGCTCATCTTGTTTGATACTTGCTACATTGCCTTTTAAAAATCCTTCGATGGAACTGCCCGTCATGGGCTTCACTGCCTTTCCTTGATACTCATGACCAGGGTGAGCAATACCTGCAAAGTCCAAAATAGTCGGCGCTAAATCTTTTACCGATACCACATCGCTTACCATCTGCTTTTTATGCGCCACCTCTGGAAACGAAATAATGGCTGGGGAGCGAATCCCTCCTTCCGACAAAAATTCTTTGTAGTGCTGAAATGGCCCAACACTCGCCCTTGCCCAGCCCGCGCCAGGGTAAACATAAGAGCCCTTCTTTCCCATGTTCTGGTAACTTAAATCCCAAGCTTGGGGAAGCCAAGTGTCATTGCCCTCCAATTTGGAGCGGTCAGAGCCATCAGCGCCGTTATCTGACATGAAAATAACAACCGTATTTTCAAGTTCACCACTTTCACGCAGCGATGTAAGCACTCGGCCGAGTTGGAAATCCATACGCTCAACCACTGCGGCGTAAATTTCCATTGATTTAGCCTGTATTTTTTGCTGCTCTTTAGACAGCTGAGACCATGAGAGCATATAGTTATCGCGATTGGCAGGCGTTACATTTGGGCCAATAATTCCTTGTTTAATTGCCGATGCAATTCGCTTTTCTCGAAGGATGTCATAGCCCTTTTCATATTGCCCACGGTACAAGTTAAGATGCTCGTCGCGCACCTGCAATGGCCAATGGGGCGCTGAAAATGCTAAGTAAGCGAAAAAAGGTTTGTCATCGTCTTGATTTTTATTCAGTTGTTGAAGAATAAAATCCGCATAATATTCAGTGGCGTAAAAATCCTCCGGTAGACTCTCTACTGGTTTACCGTTGTGACGATAAAGCGCTTTTGGCACTTGCGAGGTCAACCCCATCATGTCGTTAAAATAGCTGGCGCCACCTTGCAAGAGTACAAAAGACTCTTCGAATCCTTGACGATCTGGTAAAAAAGCCGGTGCCTTCCCTAGGTGCCACTTACCCGCCATGTAAGTGTGATAACCAGCCTCTTTCATCAAAGTTGCTATGGTCACGGCATTGGGGCTAATGTGCCCTTCATAACCTGGCTTGCCCCGTTGATTATCCGCTAAATGCTCAACCATATTTCCTAGACCGGCAGCATGACTATCACTACCGGTGAGTAGCATAGCTCGAGTGGGTGAACAGGTAGCGGAGGTATAAAAGCTATTAAAGCTCACCCCATTGTCAGCTAGAGCATCAATATTAGGTGTGCGAATTTCACTACCAAACGCACCAATATCAAACATGCCTAAATCATCCGCTACGACCAACAATATATTGGGAGCCTCTGAAGTAGGTGAATGTTGTAAGGTTCCATTTTGCTCTGCCACATTCGATAGGCCAGCGATTTCCTCATCCGCTGTACTAGCTTGGGCCAATGATAAATTCAGTAACGTCACACTGACGATAAAACTGACTCGCTCCAATAGAAACCGAAGGGCGCGGGGTAAAGCGCAGGAAAGAAAAAAGGCTTGTTTCATGAGGTTCCTCTTTAAGAAAATGTGACATATCAGCTATCACGGTCAATAAACTCAATAAAAAGCGTGCTGCGACACAGCTTCCGCCGCAGCACGAGAAAGGCCCGAGTGGTTAATCGGTATAAAACCGATAACGGGCTTGCAGATAAATCTCTCTTGGGCGCGCTCTGTTCTCAAAAGAACTCCCAGAGTCCGCTTGCGTACGAGACGTCGTTGCGTACTCTTCATCCGTCAGGTTTTTAGCCCCTAAGGTAAATTCCCAATCTTCTTCAGATGTGATGTAAGTCATACTGGCATTAACCGTTGAGTAACTGCTTTGCGCATTTCGCAGGCTGTTTTCTATGCTGTAAAATTGGTCATCTGTGTACATCCAATCGATGCGAGAGCGCATAAATGCTCCGCTGGTAAAATCAAAGGTATGGTTCACCCCAAAGGCAATTTGCCAATCTGGGTTGTAGGGCAATTGATTTGCTGTGGTAATGGTCGTCAGCGTGTTATCCGCTCCAGATACCAATTCACCACCTAAAATGGAGTCAAGCGAGGAGTCCAAAAAACCAATGGAGACGTCGAATCGTAAATTGTCGGTCGCTACATAATTTAATTCAGCCTCGAAACCTGAAATACTCGCCTCACCTAAATTCGAGGTATTCGGTGCACCGTTTAACACAGGATCTGAGAACTCAAGCTGCATATCTTGATAATCCGTTTGAAACACGGCGGCGTTCAGGCGTAGCACACCGTCAAGCATCATTGACTTTATGCCAAGCTCAAATGAATCTACTTGTTCGGAGCCAAATTCCACGGTATCAAGATCTGGAATGCCCTCAGGCAATCCAGGAAAGCGCACCGGCCAGCCCCCATCTCTAAAACCGTTAGAGAATTGGCCATACAGCATCACGTCATCACTGTAATCCCAGGATAAATTAACTAACACATTGGTTTCTTCAGCACTTTGTTCATCGCGCTGCTGCACTGTAAACCAAGGGGCTGTTTTGTCGCCACGAAACAAATTCAGATCCACCATTTTGTCATTCTTGGTGTAACGGGCGCCCAAAGTTAAATCGAGCGTCTCGCTAATGCCATACACAAGCTGGGCGTAAGCAGCTTTAGAGGTGTTCTCTACTTTTCGCTCTATGGTTTGAAAGAAAGGCAAAGTAGCTGCAGCAGGCGCTGCCCCCGCTGGCGGCAATAAAGGGGTTATCAAAGACACATCTTGCTGCGCATCTTCGTTGAAATAATACAAACCTGTCACATAGGACAAACTCTCGGATATTTTCCCCGCTAACTGAAACTCATGGGAATATTGGCTCTGCTCAAAATCATCATTGTCGTTTTGAAAAATAACATAAGGTGTAAAGTCGTTATCATTGGTGAAACTTGCATCCATTTCCCGGTAGGCGCTAGTCACGGTTAAGGTGCCTATGTCCATATCCCAGGAGAATATTAACGAAGCGCCTCCTGCATCAAGTTTTTGCTCAGGGGTGATTTTATTGCCTTCTTTATCAACCCATAGCGAATTCACCTTGTCATTGCCTAGAATATGCGCGTTGCCATAGCAATCAAGGCTGGTATTAACCAAAGACGCATCGCTGCAGGTCGCGGTATCAGTCGACACCCAAGCCGCATTCGGGGAAGGCACGCTCGCCCCAGCGAAATGTGCTAGGCCTGTGTTAAACCGAAAAGCCGACGGAAAGGTTGAGCGGTCATCGCCAGCAACATTTCCCGAGCCTGGTTCAGCTGAAATATTGCCTAGTTGAGTGGGCAATATCGCCGCTGGCGGATCTTGTCGCTTTGACCAATCTGCCGCAAAATCAATACTCATATCATCACTTAGTTCAAAACGCAGTGCACCGCGCACACCCCAAACGTCTTCTCCGCCTAGCTGTAAATCGTCGTACTGCACAGCATCAACATAACCGTCTCGCTCACGATAAAACCCACCGACTCGAGCTGCGACGTGCTCAGAAATAGGAATACTGCTTGAAGCTTTTAAAAATCGGTAGCCGTTTTCACCTACCGCTAGGGACACATTGCCTTCAAACCCTTGTGCAGGGTCAGGCTTTTTAGAAATAAGGTTAATTGCCCCACCAATGGAATTACGACCAAACAACGTGCCTTGCGGTCCGCGCAGCACCTCAACTCTGTCTAAGTCCATCAAATCCGTTAAGCTACCTAACATTCTGCCCAGATAAATGCCGTCAATGTACATGCCTACAGCAGGGTCGTTATTGACGTTGAAATCGCTTTGGCCAATACCGCGTATAAAAACCGTTGGCGCAGCAGACATACCACTGGTCGATCCCCCTGTTTGAAAATGCACATTGGGTGATGCAGCAGCCACGTCAGTAATATCAACGGCCCCGCGGTTTTCTAGTTCGAGTTCGCTAAAGGCCGAAATGGCGATAGGGGCGTGTTGCAACCCTTCCTCCATTTTACGCCCTGTTATGGTGATTTCTTCTATATCGAGTTGGCTTTCAGCGTGTGCCGACAACCCTGCAAAAATACTCAGTGACAATAGTGAAACAGCGGCGCTAGGCATCCGTAAAGCAAGTGTGTTGGGTGTGTTATTTTTCATTCTTTGTGCCCTATTGAAGTAGTCTATATCCAGACCTTGTTACCAAATTAACAATTAGATACATCTATTTAACAATTGGACGATAGCAAAGGCGTAGTGTTAATTATATTTGATTATTGTTTATATATTGTTAAGTTTAACTTACCATAAGTCGCGAATAGCAGCTTCATATGAAGTGCGTGAAATAGGTAATAAATAAATGGAAATCAGGCAGTTACGTCATTTTATCGCAGTGGTCGAGGCAGGCAACTTACGCAAAGCCAGTGAGAATACCCACATCACCCACCCCGCTTTGAGCATGAGTTTAAAAAGTCTTGAAAGTAGTTTGGGGGTTAAGTTGCTTGAGCGTGACCGCCGTGGCATAGCGCTGACATATGCCGGTGAAAAGTTCCTGCCCGCCGCTCACTCTTTACTAAAACAAATCGATGATTTGCGTTCTTCTTTACTTGGTACACAAGACAGCCCCACAGGCAATGTTCGACTGGGTATTCCCTACGGCATTAACAATGCTTTAGCTGCGCCTTTGTTTAAGCAATTGCAAGAGCGCTATCCTGGTATTAATCTCATTATCGAGGAAGGCAACACCACAAGTTTAGAGCGCTCTTTTGACAATGACTTACTCGATTTAATGATCAGCTATGACATTCAAAAGAAGCTTGACCAAAAGTCTGAGCCGCTTTACGTAGAGCAGCTTTATTTGGTCAGTGCCTTTGATCCCACTTTGGCCCAAGATGCCGAAATCAACTTTGCTGACTTAGTTAATTTCCCTATTGTATCCAGCCCTGGTACACACTCTATGCGCAGAACACTTGAGCGATACGCATTTGAAAACGGTATCCAATTTGATTTTTCATTGGACTTCCAATCTGCCCATTCCAGTTTAAAAATAGCCGTTGAAGGTCTCGCCCACACTATTGCTCCTTGGGATTTGATCCACGATCATGTGAGAGGTAATTTAATCAGCGCACGGCGCATAGTCAGCCCCTGCATGGAGCGAACCGCCTGTTTAGTTTCATCTTTACGAGGGGTTCACACCACCGCTACAGATGCGGTGATTTCATCGATAAAATCAGCCATCGACAGCGCAAGAAAAGACGACAAAATACGAGGACGGTCATTTATTCATTAACGCTTAAAGCTGGCTGACAACGTCTTTGGGAGCTTGATATGTTCTGCAGCAACTGGCCTTTTCAGGCTCACCAAAACCACGGCGGTTATCACCATGCAAAGTAAAGTGAGTATGGGCAGCCAATATACCGAGACATGTGTCATCAGCAGTGATACCACATATGAGCCGAATGCCATGCCTGTGGCAAGCGCAACGTGACTTAAAATTGCCAAGCGCCCAAATTGATTAAACAACGACATTAAGCCCACTAAATAAGGAATGGTGACCACCCGAGCAATGCAAATTAAGCAGGAACCCAATAAAAAGTAGCCCACATTTGTACTGCTGAACATGAGTAAAATAGCACCACCTGCTCCCATGAATAAGCCAATAGAAATAGGAGCAGCTCGACCATAACGCGTTCCTGCAAGTGTGCTGAGAAAACCACCGAAAATTGACGAAACCGTCGCCGCTGACAATACCCAACCCGTATCAGCCAACGATATCCCTTCGTATTCGCCCATAGGGACAAGTGCTGACCACATAATACTCGTGCCCATGGCAAAGACGAATAACGCGATTAAAATCAAGATATTGTTACGAGGAAAATAAAGTACTGAATTGCTTGCCGCCCCGTTACATTGCTTATTAACCGATGCGTAGGCATTACTGGGGATCGCGTTTGTGGGCCCCATCAGTAACAAGCCAAGTACCGCCAATATGAAATAGACGCCATCAACCCCAAACCGCGTGATAACAAAAGGAAGTAGCGCCATGCCAAGCGCACTAAATAGAAGTTGCACCACCAACTTACCGGAAAAAATGCGCTCGGTATCAGGCAAAGTGGCGATCACCACCATATACAAAATAAGTAAGGTACCTGAAAAGAAGCCCCCAATACCGCGCAGTATCGCTATGTAGGTAAAATCAACCAACAATGTACTTATTAGATTTATTAGCACTAGCGCCAATAACGACACAATAGAGACGCCGCGCCAGTTAATTTTTGATACCCACCATAACGCTGGCACGGCAGAAAATGCACTGGCTAACAACTCAGTTGCAATGACAAACACAGCCTCAGACTCGCTGAACTGATAGCTACTAACCAGCCCGCTGATCAGCAAAGGAGCAAACACCAACGCAGCGTTCGCCACCATAGACGCGGTGCCAAAATAGAGTATTAAGCCGAATTTGATCGGCATGCAACGTCCTTCAAAATGATCAAAAGACGTAACATACAGGATCTTGTTACAAAAAGGTTAAATTTACTTAATTTTTAATTTACTACTTACACTTCAATAAATTAAAATGACACGGATGTATCAAATTATGAGTAATAAATATCCCATTAAAAGGCTTCTCTAATACATTTAAGGGATAAATACCCCTGCACAATGACGTTTTCGCGTCGTTGCGACTCACCCATAACATAGCTTGTTCTTTTACATCAGCTCATCATTAAAGCGTTTTCGATAACGTTTGGTGAGCTTGGCAGTGCGCACCTGATCCAAAATTAAACTTATAATGGGTGACAACTTCCCTTGGGGGCTTTTCCCTTCCCCTACCCTGCGAATTTGCCTTTTCACCATTGCCATAGTGGCAAGGCCCGACAGGGTTTTGTCTTTCCATTTAAGCTTAGGCATGACGTGAACATCCTCTTGTTTTTGCTGCCACTTATTCGGTAAATCAGGGGTAAACGCCAGTGCAGTGGCCATACCCACTAATGCCACGCCTGAATCTATCACCCGCTGCGCTACGGGTAATCGAGTGATGCCACCTGTGGTCATGATTGGCACAGATGAATGCGCACTAATCCCTTGCGCAAACTCTAAAAAATAGGCTTCACGGGCTAACGTTCGCGCATCTGCAGTATTGCCTTGCATAGCAGGAGCTTCGTAACTGCCGCCCGACAACTCCACAAAATCAATGTTTAGCTCGCTGAGCATACCCACCACCATTTGTGCGTCAGCAGGCTCAAAGCCACCGCGCTGAAAATCAGCAGAATTGAGTTTCAGTGAAATAGAAAAGAGCGGACCGCATACTTGTTTTATTTCACGGGTAATGGTTAACAATAATCGCGCACGGTTTTCAATGCTGCCGCCCCAATTGTCATTTCGTTTATTCGTTAAAGGCGACAAAAACTGAGCTAGCAAGTAACCGTGGGCAGCATGAATCTGTACCCCATCAAAACCGGCTTTTTGCGCTTGCTGAGCACTGTGTACAAAACGGTTAATCACATCTTCTATTTCAGCCACGTCCATCGCTTTAGGCTGACCAAATAAATGTGAATGCTTACCCATATTAAGGGGTACGTTTGATGCGGATAATACCTTTCCGCCGATTTTGCTAAACACTTGCCTTCCAGGGTGATTAATTTGCATCACCACCTTGCAACCATTGAGCTTTGAGACACGCGCTAGCTGAGCAAACGCGGCTATATCGGTGTTTTGTTCTAACGCTAGCCCTCCAGGGCCTGTCTCTTATACACATCTGACGCTGCCGACGAAGAGGATAGTGTAGAT
>OJBR01000078.1_pt1 | contig 57872 bp, 40 predicted proteins | sample 1591161 | NCBI WGS metagenome assembly OJBR01 (sample SAMN05416803, study PRJEB24817) | seawater metagenome | isolation source: Sea water | place: Canada:Atlantic | collected 2013-07
TCTTCAATCAATGTCTTGCCTCTAAGCCTTTTAATTCTCGCTGAGTGGGAAAGAAATTAATCAACTTGGTATTAGTCATAAAAAAACCACTCAACGTGTAAACATTAAGTGGTCTTCATTAGCTGGACATTAACCTACTAGCTCAGGTTAGCAAGAAAATTAGTGCGCTTCATCCCAGTTATCACCACTACCCGCTTCTGCAATTAATGGCACGCTGAGCTCTACGGCATCATTCATTAACGTAACTAACTTCTGCGTGGTTTCTTCAACGATATCTTGATGTATTTCAAAGATAAGTTCATCGTGAACCTGCATGGTCATTTTAATACGGTCATCATTTTGTTCAAGTAACCACTGATCTACCGCTAACATCGCCTTTTTAATGATATCAGCTGCAGTACCTTGCATTGGCGCATTGATTGCTGCACGTTCAGCTGCTTTCTTACGCATTCCATTTTTAGCGTTAATGTCAGGTAGGTATAATCGACGACCATACAAGGTTTCAACATAGCCCTGCTCACTGGCTTGTTGACGAGTATCTTCCATATACATTAATACCCCAGGGTAACGCTGAAAATATTTATCCTGATATTCTTGTGCTTGTTGGCGACCGATATGGAGTTGCTTCGCTAAACCAAATGCTGACATACCGTAAATTAAACCAAAGTTAATGGCCTTGGCACTACGACGCTGATCAGTAGTAACTTCATCAAGTTCAACAGCAAAGATTTCTGCGGCTGTTGCTCTATGGATATCTTTTCCTTCGCTAAAAGCAGTGACTAAGCCCTTATCGTTCGACAAATGCGCCATTATGCGTAATTCAATTTGTGAATAATCTATCGCGACTATTTTGTGATCTTTCGGTGCGATAAAAGCCTGGCGAATTTTTCTTCCTTGCTCACTACGAATTGGTATGTTTTGTAAGTTTGGATCGGTTGAAGATAAACGTCCCGTTGCCGTAACCGCTTGGTGATACGATGTATGTAAACGATTAGTTTTATCGCTAACCATTAAAGGTAACTTGTCAGTATACGTCGACTTCAGCTTACTTAGACCTCGATTTTCTAAGATAATCTTAGGTAATGGGTAATCAAGTGCCAACTCTTGTAGTACTTCTTCAGCTGTTGATGGTGCGCCTTTTGGTGTCTTTTTGATGACCGGGATTTTTAACTCTTCAAAAAGAATCTGCTGTAATTGCTTAGGTGATGACAGATTAAAGCTTTTACCCGCTAAATTATGTGCTTCAATTTCTAGCTCAGCTAAACGCTGCCCTATGCTTAAACTTTGATCGGCTAAAATATCACTATCAATTAATACGCCCGTTTGCTCCATACGAGCCAGCACCGGTAATAACGGCATCTCAATTTCATTGAAAACACTTAGCATTGACGCTGTTTGCGCTAATGCTGGGAAAATAGCGTGATGTAATCGTAAGGTAATATCCGCATCTTCCGCGGCATAGTGACCTGCTTTTTCAATGTCAATTTGATTGAAAGTGAGCTGTTTAGCACCTTTACCGGCAATATCTTCAAAATGTACAGTTTCATAACCAAGATATTTCAGCGCCAGTGCATCCATATTGTGGCGGGTAGCAACACTATTGTAGCAATAGGACTCGATCATGGTGTCAAATTCAATACCTTGCAAGGCAATATCGTAATGGCTTAGTACATTGGCATCATACTTAAGGTTTTGACCAATTTTTTTAATCGTCGTACTTTCGAGTAACGGTTTTAATTGCGCTAAAACCCAGTCTTTATCAAGCTGTTCAGGTGCGTCTTCATAATCATGTGTTAAAGGCACATAGGCAGCCTTCCCTGCTTCAATAGCAAACGATACTCCTACTAATTCAGCCTTCATATAATGAACACTGGTTGTTTCAGTATCAAAAGCAAAAGCATCACTCTCTTGCAGTTTTTTAAGCCATTTTTCAAAAAGTGTTTTATCTAAAATAATATCGTATTGGCTTTCTTCTACCTCTACTGCTTCGATTATTGTCGATTGTTCACCCGTAGAGTTTTTAGATGCAGTGGTTTTTGCACCCTTGGCGCTTGTCTCACTTCCGCCTTTGCTTAAATCTGCTAATAAACGTTTTAATTCAAATTTTTGATAAAGTTCAGTTAATGCTGCAATATCCGGTGCTTTCGGACCCAATTCTGCGGCAGTCTGCTCTAATTCGACATCACATTTAATGGTCGCTAATTGATAAGACAAGGGTAACTGTTCTAGAGCATCTCGGAGGTTCTCACCAATTTTACCCTTCACTTTGTCTGCGTTGGCTATAACCTCATCCAATGTACCGTGTTCAGCTAACCATTTAACGGCAGTTTTAGGTCCACACTTTACAACACCTGGAATGTTGTCCACTTTGTCGCCCATCAAGGCAAGGTAATCAATTATTTGATCAGGTCGAACGCCAAATTTTTCACTGACGCCTGCAACATCCATTTCTACGTCTGTCATAGTATTAATCAAACGAACATGCTCAGTCACTAACTGCGCCATATCTTTATCGCCTGTAGAAATTACAGTTTCGATACCTAGTTCATCGGCTTGTTTTGCCAAAGTACCAATAACATCATCAGCCTCAACACCAGGGGTGACTATAAGGGGTAAGCCCATTGCACTAATAATTTCATGTAATGGGGCAATTTGGGTACGTAAGTCATCCGGCATGGGAGGACGATTTGCTTTGTACTCTGGGTACATGTCATTACGAAAGGTTTTACCTTTCGCATCAAAAATAGCGATTATATTGCCATTCGGGTAGTCTTTTTTCAAACTGCCCAACATATTTAATACGCCGGTAATTGCACCTGTTGGTTGACCGTCTGCGGTCGAAAGTGCTTGCAAATAAGGTACGTGATAGGCTCGAAATAAATACGATGAACCATCGACCAAAATTAAGGGTGATTTCGTGTTATTAGAGTCTTGAGAGGTTGCAGAAGTTGTCATATGAAATACGCAAAGCGACTAAATTAAGCTAAAGATGGCTAAGCATGCCACAAAGCGCAAGTAGGCTCCACTTTATCAGTGCGCTTTATTGACACTGCTTGTGGATAACCTTGTGGTCAAGTACGAAAAATAGCCAGGGATTTGTAAATGACAAATCTGGCTTTATAGATATAATGGTTTGGTTTCATTGAAAAAAAGCGTTATACCAGTGCTTTTTAATACGCAATGTTTTTATTTTAGTAATATGTGGATAATTTTAATATCAAGTTATTTTTCAGCTGTACGAAAAATCAGCTAAAGAAAATAACGTGGTAAGAGATTATCAGAATTTGGCGTGATTACCAGCGCATTATTAAACTTTTTTTACCAATTTTTGACACTTTTAAATAACAAAAAAACATAAGCGAGTAAGGGCAATAGCTAGCAAGAGATCCACCAGTTAAGAATTTTTTTTGTGTAAAAAAATAAATGTTTTTCTGATGAAAAAATGGATTTCCCTTCTTTATTATGGATAGAAAAACATGTAGCCATATTCTTCTTTGAGCTTTTATTAAGACTGCTCACTCAAGTTTAAGCTTTTTATATTCAAGATGTTTAAATTCACTTATCTTGGCTGGTAAAACTCATGAACACGATAATTAAAATTAAGAATAAGAAGTGTTCTTATTTAGGTCGGCTCATAATTTTGCTATATTTACCCGTGTGATGCCGAAAGGACTTTTCAGTCGCTGTTTCTCGTACTAAGTGAAATGATTAATTATTCTTATGCTGACTTAAGTTAACATTTGAGTAGGTGAGCTAACGTGAATCATTGACAGAACACTGGGCTCAAGCTATTTTTGGCCTTACCTAACTTCTATTTTAATAAAAATTAACGAGCACTATTATGAAAAAACTTATTCAATTATCACTACTTACTTTAGCTCTAAGCCCTGTATTATTAGCCGCTAATCTAGTCAATGCCAATAATATGCCGCAATCAGAATCTCCAGCGAATGCCTCGGTATACATCATTTCACCTGTAGATGGTGCAACAGTAAAAGAGACGTTTACAGTAACCTTTGGTTTAAAGGATATGGGTGTATCTCCTGCAGGGATCGAGAAAAAGCATACCGGTCATCATCACTTGTTAATCGACAAAAATAGTCTTCCTGCTTTTGATATGCCTATGGGCGGTGATGTTCAACACTTTGGTGGAGGACAAACACAAACAACGCTGACATTACCTAAAGGCCAACATACATTACAACTTATTTTAGGCGATCATCACCATATTCCTCATAAACCTGCCGTTGTTTCAAAAAAGATAACCATTACTGTTGAGTAGAACGCTGATACTATCCGGTTACTAATCGACCAAACTAAAAAGATGACTTTATCAAGGCTTGGTAAAATATATACCCGTTCCACTTGAAGATGCACGATTCAGCTGGAAATAGAAATGCCTTTAGGCAAGGCATTGATTGAAGAGAATAGTTATTCTATTGTCGAAATCAATAACGCAGTACAAAACTGGGCGTATGACTTATTATTGTTTGCTCCCCTTAAAGGAAGTCAACAGCAAATACGCCTTTTAACTTACTGATGAACAGCTGGTAGCAAACGAATAACCTAACTAATAAATAAGTTGTCTGATATAAAAAATAGACTATATAATGCAGAACGTGACTAAGTAATAATAAAGGATTATTAATGAATTACATGCTGTTAACTTTAGCTTTATTGCTCAGTTTATTCGTTTCTTCTTGTTCAAATATGCACAAATCTCAGCAAAAAAATAATGGTGTTGATCAAACACTCAAAATCCCGATAAATTACAGCTTATTTTCTGATATAGAAAAAAAACAATTGAATGAGGAAGATATCTTCTTCCTTTCCCCTGAACAGCAAGAAGAACTCCGGTTAAATTTTGATGAAAAAATAGCAAGCGGTTTTGCCCCACATAAGGCATTGAGCGAGGTACTAGCTGAGAGGTTAGCTAACTTCACCTATTACGGTGAAACCTATGATGCAACGACAGCCATTAAACTAAACAAAGGAAACTGCATGAGCTTAGCAATATTAACAACGGCTTATGCAAAGGTTTTAGGACTTAAAATTTCATATCGAAAAGTAAACACATTGCCTGTGTTCGCTAAAAAGGATGATATTATTTTGTCATCTTCACATGTACAAACATTAATCTACGATCCTAATTTTATCGCAGACAAGAATATTTTCTATCTATCAACACCTGCAGTGGTTATTGATTATTTCCCGAGTACAAGTCATCACACAGGAAAAAAATTCTCATTAGAAACCTTTTTATCTATGTATTATAAAAATATTGCCGCCGATGCCTTAACTGATAAAAACTTAAATAAGTCTTTTTTATACGCGAATAAAGCCTACCAATTAGATATTGAAAATATTGAAACAATTAATCTATTAGCGGTTATCCATCGTCGATCTGGTGATTTACAAACAGCTGAGGCTATATATAAAGCGGGACTAGACAAAGGACAGACGAATATATCGCTACTAAGTAATTATATTATGTTGCTAAAATCTCAACAGCGTATGGACGAAGTTAATGCCCTACAAGACCAGTTAAATCAATTGGATGATCCAAACCCATATCAATGGCTAGGAGAGGCTTATACAGCGCAAAATATTGGCAATGTTAAACAAGCAGAGGTTTACTTTAAGAAAGCTTTGGCAAAAGCGCCCTACCTCAACCAAGCATATATGGGGCTATATAAAATTTATGTAAAACAAAACAAATTAAAAAAGGCCCAAACAATGCTAGTTAAAGCATTAGAGTGGACCTATGAGCTTGATGAAAGAAAACTATACAAGTACAAGCTTTATAATATTGAACATAATATAGCAGCCAATCATTAAGGACGTTTTAACTTGGCGTTAAAGTGTCACAAACTCTTCTGCTGAAGTAGGATGAATAGCAATGGTGTTATCAAAATCAGCTTTTGTTGCGCCCATTTTCATTGCTACAGCAAATCCTTGTAATAACTCATCACTACCAAAACCAATACTATGTAAACCAACCACCTTTTCTTCGCTACCAGCACAAATTAACTTCATTCGTGTAGGGTCGCGATGATCTTCAGTGATCGCTTGATAAAGTGCCGTGAACTGTGATTTATAAACGGTAATATTCTTCTCACCGTATTTGGCAATTGCTTCATCTTCAGTCAATCCAACGGTACCGATAACAGGGTGACTAAATACTACAGTGGCAATGCCTGAATAATCTAAATGTTCTTCCGGTTTATTATTAAATAAACGCTCACATAAACGACGACCCGCGGCAACAGCTACTGGCGTTAATTGTGCACGACCTGTGTTATCACCTACTGCATATATGCCATTAACGTTAGTGTTTTGATACTTATCTGTTTCGATAAAGCCACGCTCATTGGTAACAACGCCAGTGGCCGCTAAGTTAATATTATCGGTAGCTGGTTCTCGGCCAATTGCCCATACCAAGGTTTCAACCGGTCCAATACTCTTGCCATTAGTGAGATGAACAACTAACGTACCATCTGCTAATTTTTCGATACGTTCTGGCGTACTATGGTTATGTAACGTTGGTCCATGCTTTGCCATTTGCTCTACTAAGGTATCGCTCAGTATGTTATCGAAGCCACGTAATGGTTTTTCTTTACGCACCAATAGATGAGCTTTTGTGCCTAAAGCATGAAAAACGCCAGCTAATTCAACTGCGATATAACCCGCACCAACAACAGCAACACTTTTAGGTTGTTCTGTTAAAGCAAAGAAACCATCGGAATTGATACCGTATTCAGCACCTTCAATATTAGGGAGAGTGGGACGTCCACCAGTAGCAATCGTAATATGATCCGCAGTGATTAATTCACCGTTCACTTCAACGGTGTTTTTATTAACAAACTTAGCAAAACCATCAATAACGGTTACATCATTAGCGTCAAAACCACGCTGATAAGCAGCATGGATACGTTCAATATAGCCTTCTCGGTTAGCGACTAATTTAGCCCAATCAAACTGAGCGGTACCTTGAGATAAATGTTGCGCAAAACCGTAATCACTAGCATATTTCAATGCATCAGAAATCTGCCCGGCATACCACATTGCTTTTTTAGGTACACAACCAACATTTACACAAGTACCGCCAATGTATTTGGCCTCGATAACCGCTGCTTTTTTACCTAATTTCGCCGCACGGTTAGCTGATGCTATACCACCACTACCGCCGCCAATGGCAAGGTAATCAAAATGTTGTGTCATGGTTTCACTCATTAGTTAATGTATTGTCTAAATAGAATGTGGGCGCAAATGACACTTTATTCAAGTATAAAACAATAATATTAATAACTTTTTCTGTAATGGGCAGAATCGATTTATAAAATTAACGGTTGGTAGAAATCAGTTCAGTTTTATCTATCAATAGGTTTTCCATAATTTTCTTAGCTGATCTCGGCTTACTATATAAATATCCTTGTATATAGTGACAATGCTTAGCCACTAAGTAATTCAATTGCTCAATCGTTTCTACCCCTTCTGCAATACAGTGCATGTTAAGTCTTTTAGCCAAGACTAGGGTTGTATCAACAATTGCCTCGTCAGCATCATTAATGCCAATACCAGAAACAAAACTGCGGTCTATTTTTATGATATCTAAAGGTAATTTTTTTAAATAAGACAATGACGAAAAGCCCGTGCCAAAATCATCGAGCGCTAAAGTAAGGCCTAACGAAGATAACTTACGCATAGTGGTAATGGCATTTTCAGGTTGTGAAATAAGCGAACTTTCTGTGATTTCAACACGCAAGATGGTGGCAGGTAATTGATAGCGCGCCAGTAGGTCACTAATGAATGAAACTATATCTGCTTCAACAAAGTGTTGTACTGATAAGTTTATCGACACATAAAACTCAGGTCGTATGGTGTGCCATTCTTTTAAATCTTTACATACTCGTTCAAGCGCTACTTCTGTCATCTTGATAATTAAATTGAGCTCTTCTGATAATGAAATGAAATCGTTTGGCGGCACTAAGTTCGTAGGTGTTTGCCAACGCATTAACATTTCGACTCCTACAGCCTTACCTGTATAAGCATCAATAATAGGTTGGTAGTGATTAACAAACTCATCATTTTTTACCGCTAATTTTAATGCTGATTCCTTACTTAAGCGCTCCATCGCTTCAACATTCATTTGTGCGGTATAAAATTTAAAGTTACCTTTACCAGCTTGTTTAGCATGATACATAGCGACATCAGCATGACGTAATAATTCGTCTGAGTTAATACCATCATTAGGATATAATGCAATGCCAACACTTGCACCAACACTGACTAAATTACCGTCTAAGTCAATGGCTTGACCAATAGTATCAATGACTTTTTCTGCGATTCGTCCTAGCTGATTTTCATTTGCAAAGCTCTCTAGCAACACCACAAATTCATCACCACCAATACGTGCTACCGTGTCATCAATGCGTAAGGCATTTTGTAAGCGTTTCGTGATTTCTCGTAAAAGTAAATCACCGAAATTATGCCCTAAAGAATCATTAACTTGTTTAAATCGGTCAAGATCAATAAAAAACACCGCGATAGAGGTGTCTCGTCGATTAGAAAAGTCGATCGCATGTTTAATACGTTCAAGCAATAATGTGCGATTGGGTAATCCAGTTAAATGGTCATAATTTGCTAATAATCGTAATTCACTCTCAGCACTTTTTTGCGCGCTAATATCCGTTAAAACAAATAAGTAATGTAACGCATTTGTTACTGAACTAAGCCCTACCGTGACATTGATTATTACGTGATATTCGTCCTTATTGGCAGTAACTATCAACTCTTCTCCACGCCAATGTTCTCCCTCTTTTAACGACAGCATTAATTTACGATAAAAAATGCGACGTTTCTGGCTGACGCCTAATAACTTGTCACTAAAATCAAACTCTTCTTCGGGCCAATCAAAAACAGCACGCATTGATTGGTTAGCTGTAATTCTGGATATCTTTTCATCTATAATAAAAACCCAATCCTGAGTTTGTTGAAAAGCATCACCGTAATACTGCGCACGCTCTTCATTAGCACGAGACTCAGTGATATTGGTATAAGATCCCGTCACTCTAACAGGCTGATTATTAGAATCTACAGCAACAATTTTCCCTAAATCTTTATACCAAAACCACTTTCCATCTGATGTTTTCAAACGATAAGTACAGGAAAAATTATCTTTTAGGCTGGCACTATTAATGAATAACTGCCAACAATGAATAAAGTTATCATGGTCTTCAGGGTGAATTAGCGCTATATGTTCTTCTAAGCTATAAAACAGCGCTTTTTCTCGGTAACCTAGATCTAAAGCTACGCGCTTACCAAACATTAAGTCTTCATCAGCTTGCCAATCCCAGACCTCACTATTACTACCTGTTAAGGCTAGTTGTAGGCGATTTTCTCGATATTTTACTTGCTCATGAATATCCAATAACTCTTGTTGCTGGATTTTGCGATAGCGGTACCAAAGCACAATCATTAATATTAAGACAATAGAATAAAGTAATACAGCTAAAGGTGAGCCCCAAGGCGCAAAGCCTACGTTAAATTTAATATGTACTGGTAAAGAGTACTCTCCGGTATAAGGCGATTTAGCTTGAATAGATAATGTATGCTTACCTGAAGCGAGACTAGGAAAGGTAACATGAGCCTCTCTACTCGCTGGGAAGTCAATATTATCTTGTCCCGTTAAATGATATTTATAGGTGATGCTTTTCTCATTACCATAAGAAAAAGTAGAAAAATCAATACGAATTCCTACATCGTCATGGTTAAGGTTGATAACGGCGTTATTTTCAATGACTAGAGGTAGGATTAATTTTCGAGACAACAACTCTACAGCGGTAACTTTAACTTGAACTTTTTCATCATCGTATATTTTTTTTAGCTCTAAAGGATCAAAAATACTAATACCTTCCATAGAGCCATAAACAAATGAACCATTTGCTAATGATGCATGAGCCCTAGCATTAAATTCAGTCGCACCCAGGCCATTTTTACGAGTATAGTGACTAATATGTTGGTTGTCTGAATCCAGCATAAATATACCATTATGGCTAGAGAACCAGATATCCCCTGATTCATCAGCCATGACACCATAAACATTGTTTTCGATGATAGAGTTAGCTTTGTGGTAAAAATATTTTTCTTTAAAATCAGGTAAGGTTAAACCAATGAGGCCTTTACCACTGTAGCTCAACCAGAGAACTTGGTTTTTATCGATTGCCCAATTATCGATATAAACATTTTCACCCGAGAGTACCCCTTCCAGTTGATAAAGCTGTACAAATTCTCGTGTATTATCATTAAAGCCCCATAAACCATCATTACTCGTGAGTAAAAACCAATCACTGTTTGGTAATGAGCCCAAGAAATATAATAAACGCTCCGGAGAAAACTGTGTGGTAATTTCACTTAACGTATCAATTTGATACGTGGTTAAGTTGATTTTAAACAGACCTTTTTCGTTTGTTAGCCATAAGAAATCTCCTTCTCTTAGGATATCAAATTGCTCAAGTGCCAGCAGTTGATTAATTTCATCATTAAAAGGTAAAGGTAATGTTTTTTCTTGTTTTTTATCAAATAGCTGTACGCCTTGAGCTGTAGAAACAAGTAATTGTTCTGGTGATAAAGTTAACAATCTATATATATGACTTGTCGTATAGATACTTTTGGAATCATTGTTTACCAAAAAAGGTGTCACTTGTTGCTTAACTAAGTCAATTAAATTTAAACCATTTGAGGTGGCAATCCAAAGTAACTCATTATTGGAGCTGTCAGATAAAGCATGCCACACTTCGTTATAACTCAAGCTAGCAGAATTATTCTTTTTATAACCGTAATTTTTAACTAATTCTTTTTGAGGGTCCCATTGGTAAGCTCCTACTGTATTTGAGCCTAGCCAAAAAACACCATGGTTATCTTTAATCAGTGATTTTATATTGTCATCGGTAATATCATTAAAATAATCACTAAAGCCAAACAGAAATTCACTACTATTATTTAATGTATTAATTGCGTAAAGACCTTTGTCAGCGGCTACGTATAATATATCTTCATCAAGTAATGTCTGCCATGGCGCCATATTTTCTATAAGCTGTTGGTAATTTGGTAACTGAGATTTACCTGCGATATATGCCTTAATCTGCGCAACGTTTATAGCAAAAAAACCATCAAACGATCCTAGGTATAAGGTTTGGTTCTTATCCGCGTGTACTGTGTATATATTATTAAATTCTTCAGTGTTAGATTGCTTCGTAAAATCAGTTAATATTTGCGGTAGTTTTTTCCAACGCTTCTTTTCAATATCATAGGCAAACACGCCTATTTGAGAACTTATATACATGACACCATCAGACAGTGACATTTTATATAACGTTGAATCTCCTGCAAACTCTGCTTCTAAATCGATTACTTGCTGATATTCATCAGTGATTTGATTATAAACACCGAGTGTTTTTGAAGTTAACACCCATATTTTATTGTCCGAGTCATTAATTAAATCAGTAATATAATAATCAAAACCTTGTGTAAGTTTAATGGGGATATGCTGATATGCATCTGTTTTGGGGTTATAACTGTAGAGCTTTCGGCCATCAACATTCAACCAAATCAAACCATTCCTATCTTCGAGCACATTGTATATTGCAACATTTTCAAAGCTATTCTCTGGTCCAGGCAATTGCCTAACTTCATTGCCATCATAAATATTGACACCATTTTCAGTGGCTAGCCAAATAAAACCGGTTTTGTCTTGTATGATTGAAATAACGCTGCCTTGCGATAAACCATCTTCGACAGATAGAAGCTCTAAGGAAAGATTTTCTATTGCAGCATAACTTTTAGGTGCGACTATAGCACCAATAAAAATAACGCTCAAAAAAATGCTTAACGGTAATCGACAGGAAAGAAGTAATCTCTTAAGCATCATCACTCAACAACAGAATTAATTATAAGATTATAAAGGTCACATAAAGTATAGTTTACGATGGCGTTGTGCAAACAAAAATCAATAAAAACATAACTGCTAACAACAGGTTTACTTACGCTATACAATAAAATCACACCGATTAGCAATTGAGCAGAACATTAACGCGTGTATTTATACCCGCTATACTTGAAGATGCTCGTTTCAGGAGGTCTGAGTGACTCATAATTAAGGCACATTTTTTTATTAAGGGTTATTCAGGAGAATATGCTCCTGCATTCTCTAATAAGCTACTTCCATGCAGCGTCCTTAAAAAGAAAGGTAACGCAGAGTATGATTTGCTCAGCCATCCCCAAAGGGCTGGTTTAGAAACGTTTTAAGCAGCGTTATTGATTTCGACAATAGAATAACGATTCTCTTCAATCAATGCCTTGCCTAAAGGCGTTTCTAATTCCAGCTGAATAATGCATCTTCAGGTAGAACGGGTATATAACTTAATATGATGAATATTTTATAACTATTGTCTTAATAGCCTTGAATAAAGCCTATCTAGGTCTTACATCTCTTATAACATAAACTAATTTTTAAGCATTATGACCAATCCATTATTAGTACCTAGCGAACTACCTGCCTTTTCAAAAATTAAGCCTGAACATGTAAAGCCTGCTGTTGAGCAATCAATCAGTGATTGCAAAAAAATTATAGAGCAAGTTCTCGCTAATAATGATGTCTTCACTTGGGATAATTTAGTATTACCTATTGATGAAGTTGATGATGTTTTATCTAAACTTTGGTCGCCGGTTTCCCATATGAATTCAGTGATGAGTAGTGATGAGTTGCGTGATGCATATGAATCTTGTCTGCCTCTTTTATCTGAATATGGCACCTTCGTTGGTCAACATGAAGGTTTATATCAAGCCTACCTCAGCGTTAAAGACAGTAAGCAATTTGAACAGCTTAATATAGCTCAACAGAAAGTGATCACCAATGCCCTTCGCGATTTCAAACTATCAGGCATAGCCTTAAATAATGACGATAAGAAACGTTATGGTGAAATAGCTACTCGCTTATCAGAACTAAGCTCTAGTTTTAGCAATAACGTGCTCGATGCTACCCATGCCTTTAGTATTACCATAGCAGACGCAAAAGACCTTACTGGTTTGCCTGAGAGTGCTTTAGCGGCGGCAAAAGAACTTGCTGCAGCAAAAGAGCAACAGGGTTTTACTTTTACGCTTGATATTCCAAGTTATCTACCGGTAATGATGTACTGTGATAACGCTAAATTGCGCGAACAACTTTATACCGCATTTGTTACCCGTGCCTCAGACCAAGGGCCGAATGCCAATGAATTTGATAACAGTGCCATCATGGATGAGCTACTAAGCTTGAGACATGAATTAGCTAACTTGCTTGATTTTGACAACTATGCCCAACACTCATTGGCCACTAAAATGGCGAATAGTACGAGTGAAGTAATGGCGTTTCTTGAAAATTTAGCCATTAAATCACAACACCAAGGTAAAAAAGACTTTAAAGAGTTAAGCGATTTTGCAGCAAGTGAGTTTAATCAAGATAATTTACAGGCATGGGATTTAGCTTATTACAGCGAAAAGTTAAAACAAAGTCGCTACGCTATTTCTGATGAACAATTACGCCCATATTTCCCTAAAGATAAAGTTGTTTCTGGGTTATTTGAAGTCGTCCATAAGCTTTTTGGCTTATCTATTAAACATAGAGAAGATGTTGATGTTTGGCATGACGACGTTAACTTTTATGACGTGTTTGATAAGGCAGGTGAAAAGCGTGGTAGCTTCTATCTTGATCTTTATGCTCGCGAGAAAAAACGTGGTGGTGCTTGGATGGATGACTGCGTTGGTCGAAGCCAGCTAGCTGATGGTTCTATTCAATACCCAGTTGCTTATTTAACGTGTAATTTTAACGGGCCTGTAGGCAATCAACCTGCATTATTTACCCATGATGAAGTCGTTACCCTATTCCATGAGTTTGGTCATGGTATTCATCACATGTTGAGCCAAATAAACGCCAGCAGTGTTGCAGGTATTAATGGTGTTCCTTGGGATGCCGTAGAACTTCCTAGTCAATTTTTAGAAAACTGGTGCTGGCAGCCAGAAGCTCTTGCGTTTATTTCCGGTCATTTTGAAAGTGGAGAGCCATTGCCTCAGGAAATGTTAACTAAAATGCTAGCAGCGAAAAACTTCCAATCGGCGATGCAAATGTTGCGTCAAATTGAGTTCAGCATCTTTGATTTCACTATGCATGAAAGCTTTGATCCGAAAGCATTAAACAATGAGAAACATATTCAACAAGTGCTCGATAACGTCAGAGCTAAATATTCAGTAGTAACAGCGCCTGCATTTAATCGCTTCCAACATGGTTTTAGCCACATCTTTGGTGGTGGTTATTCAGCTGGCTACTACAGCTATAAGTGGGCAGAAGTCTTATCCGCTGACGCATTCGGTTTATTTGAAGAGCAAGGCATCTTCAATGAAGAAACCGGTCAGTCATTCTTGAACAATATTTTAGAAAAAGGCGGCAGCGAAGAACCAAGTGAATTGTTTAAAAACTTCAGAGGCAGAGCGCCAGAAATTGATGCGTTATTGCGTCATTGTGGTATCGAAGCTTAACTGAGTACATAAGCAATATGACACACGAATCATTTAAATCATTATACCAACGTGCTGCCGATCGAAAAGGTGGCAAGTTGGCACTTGAGCTATTGCTAGGTAAAAGGATATTGGGTAAAAAATTACTTGATGATAACGCCGCAGAGCAAAGTATTGCGCAACTCACTGATGACAGAGTTTTAGCTGCTTTTACTAAACAGATCTTCAAATCAGGTTTTGTTTGGCGAGTCGTTGAGAATAAATGGCCAGACTTTGAAGAGCATTTTTTTAACTTTAGCATCGAAAAAATGCTCATGATGCCAGAGGAAATGTTGGAGCGAAAAGCAGCAGATCCGAAAATCATTCGTAATTATAATAAAGTAAAGACAATTAAAGCTAATGCTCAGATGATTTTTGATGTCACATTAGACAAAAAAATTAGCTTTTCTCAGTTTATTCATGACTGGCCAAGTGAAGATATCATTGGCTTATGGTCTTTTTTGAAAAAGCATGGCCAACGCTTAGGTGGCAATACTGGCCCATACGCACTTAGATTATTAGGCAAGGATACTTTTATTTTAAGCAGTGATGTTGAAGCGTACTTAAGAGCACAGCAAATCATTGACGGTGGTTTACAAAGTAAAAAAAGCTTAACTGCGATACAAGCATATTTTAACAAATTGCAAAGTGAAAGTGGCTATAGCTTAACGCAACTGAGTCGATTAATCGCTTTCGCTAGCGGTGATAATTATGTGCAGGTTGAGGGATAAGTTACAAACCTTAGAGACAATGCAGGGAGAAAAGATTAACATATTACAAATCTGTAAATAGTCTTCATGGAAGATAGTTGTGTTATTCAATTCTGCTGAATTTATTTTTCTATTCTTACCTATTAGTTTATTGCTATTTTTTTATCTCGCTAACCGCTGGGGTAATGAAGTAGCAATAGCTGGTTTAGTTGTTTCTTCATTATTCTTTTATGGTTGGTGGAACCCTAGCTATCTAATCTTATTATTAATATCAATGGTGCTCAATTATCAGTTGGGGAAACGCCTAGGTAAAAATAATAATAAAAAACTACTTACTGTAGGTATCTCCCTTAATCTAGCAGCTATCGCCTACTTTAAATATGCTGGCTTTATTGTTTTTAACTTAAATGCCGTTACTGGAGAGAATTGGAGTCTCGGCAATATAATCCTACCTTTAGCTATTTCATTTTTTACTTTTCAACAAATAGCCTACTTAGTAGATTCATATAAAGGTATCACTAAAGAGTATAGTTTTCTGCATTACGCTTTATTTGTGTCATTCTTTCCGCAGCTAATTGCTGGACCTATTGTTCACCACAAAGACATGCTGCCACAATTTTCTAGCACCAAACGATACCAAGTAAATAGTACTAACTTCAAAATTGGTTTAACTATTTTTGCTATTGGTTTATTCAAAAAAACAGTATTAGCTGACGGCATTGCGGTGTATGCCAACCCAATTTTTACCATTGCCGATGCAGGAGGTAACGTTGATTTATTTATGGCTTGGGGTGGTTCACTAGCCTATACCTTTCAGCTTTATTTTGATTTCTCTGGTTACTCAGACATGGCAATAGGGCTTGCACGCCTTTTTGGTATTATATTACCTCTTAATTTTTATTCTCCTTATAAAGCAGCCAATATTTCAGAGTTCTGGCGCCGCTGGCATATCACCTTATCTCACTTTTTAAGGGATTATGTTTATATTGCTCTTGGTGGTAACCGAAGCGGTAAAATAAAGCGCTACAGCAATTTATTTATCACTATGCTACTTGGGGGCTTATGGCATGGGGCTGGTTGGAATTTTATTATTTGGGGAGCATTACACGGTAGTTATTTGATGATTAACTTAGGCTGGCAAGCACTAAAGTTCAAATATTCATTATTAATCACAGAAACTAAGATCTATATTTTTACCGCTTGGCTTATTACCTTCATAGCGGTAGTTATTGGTTGGGTCTTTTTTAGAGCCGTAACATTGGATGGTGCTCTGATCATACTTAAAGGCATGGTAGGTTTAAATGGTATTGAAATACCCAATGCAATTCTTGCCCGCACAGGCTCACTTGGCAATAGTTTACAGGCGCTTGGAATAGCCCCGTCGAATGGGGGGAAAACATTTGTCATGACTTGGTTATGGAATATGACTTTACTCATCTTTGTACTAACTCTACCAAATATCCAAGACCTATTTTTCAAGAAAAAAGGTACATTAAGTGAGTTTAACTATGAGAGTCAAAGTACTTTCTGGCCTATAAGGCAACTTATTTTAGGTTTTACTTGGTCAGATACTCGTAAATGGGCGCTATTTTCGGGTACTTGCTTAGCTTTAGGCATGTTAACTCTTTCTCAAGTTAGTGAATTTTTATACTTCCAATTTTAGGTCTTGCTATAACAATGAAATATATCAGCACATACTTCACTAGTTTCGCTATTGTACTTTTTTCTATTGCTACATTTAACTGGTTTATCGACCCTTTTGGCATGTTTTGGTCACCGCAAGTAGAAAGGGTCAATCTAGTAAAACCTGAAGCAGGTAAACGCTCACGTATTACTAAAGCATATCAAGTAAATGAAATTAAGCCTGATATATTAATTGTGGGCAACTCACGCGTTGAAATGGGACTGAACCCAAATAATAATAACTTTAACGGTAAAGTCGTTTACAACCAAGGTATGCCGGGTGCTAGTGTAGCCATGCAAGTCGATTATGCTCTTGATGCTATGGCTAATAACGACACGATAGAGCAATTGTTCGTTGGCGTAGACTTTCTCGACTTTTTATTAAGTAAAAAACAAGTACTCAATTTCAAAACTAAAAATGATAGCCATGGACAAACTAAGTATGACTTCAGGCTAATTTCACAGGATAAGAGCAACCTTGCAAGCATTGCTCGTTTGAAAGAAAAATTAACGATGATATTTTCTCTTGATGCCTTTAGCGCCAGTATCAATACTATTTTTCAACAAAAAAGCAAGACGAGTAGTATTAATCCTCTTGGTTTCAATAATGCTCTTTCTTATGTTTCAATTATGAATAGCGAAGGCATAAAACCGTTATTCAAACAAAAGCTACATGAAATTTCAACTCGTTTAACAAGTAAACAGTGGGTAATTAAGGCACAAGAGACCGCCCCCTACTCACCAACATTTGCTCATTTAGGTAGATTAATTAAAGTGGCCAAAGAAAAGCAGGTCGATATTGTTTTTTTCATCAATCCCTATCATTTCAGCTACTTGCATACTTTAGCGGATAATAGCCAGTGGTCTAACTTTCAAGTATGGAAAAAAACGCTAGTTAATTACCTTAGTATAATGCAAGGAGATGAATTCACTTTATGGGATTTTAGCGGCGAAAGTGACTTTGTTAATGAGGGAGTACCATTAGCAAACCCTAAACAACAAATGCAGTGGTTCTGGGAGCCTGCACACTATAAGAAAGAACTTGGAAATTCAATTTTATTCACTTTATTAAGAGAGTTCCCTAAGCATTCCTTCTTTGGAGAAAAATTAACCTGTAACAATATAGATCCTATTAACGCAAAAGAATACAGTCGCCTAAAAGAACATTCTTTAGAATGGAAGAAATTAAAAAAGCAGCTTAATTTATAGTTATTCTAATAGTTAACCTATAATATAAAACGCTTCAATAATTAATAAATTGTATTAAATAACATGTTACAACTAAGTTCAAAAATAACTCATGACAATTAATATAATGAAATTTATATCGCCTTTTTATTTGGTATTAATAACAATGTTATTTAGTTGCGATTCAAGTACTGAAGCCGATATTAAGAAATATAAGTTGTCTATCGTATTTGAAAGCACTAATAGTGCTATTGGCGAAGTAACCATTCAACCAAATAATATTACTTGTAAAAGCAATTGTACCAAAGAGATCATTGATGGCACTATTGTCCAGTTAACAACTAGGACAAAGGACGGCTCAAGCTTTATCGGCTGGGGAGATAACTGCTTAAATGACACCCATTGTCAGTTATCCATGAACGAAAATAAAACAATTCAAGCTAAATTCATCAAAACAGCTCTTGAATATACACTGTCGGCTAAAACAACTATCGGCGGCTCTATATCTTTTGATAATGGCTTAGCAGAGTGTTTTAATAGTTGCGGATATAATTTTGTTAAAGGTGAGCAAGTTACCCTCATATCCAGCCCCAAATATGGCTATGATTTTGTTGGTTGGAGAGGTGCGTGTACAGGAAATGTATCTTGTACTATAACTATTGAAAACCATACCAGTGTTCAAGCTTTATATACAACAACATCAAAAGTTGTCAACAATAGCATTGTAATTACAGAGCCCCACGATAAAAAACAGGTTAATTATCCAATACAATTTGGTAGACCGTTTATTAAAGGTGAAATTACCGACTTTCCACAAGTTCTCATTGATGGTGTTGAAGTTGAGAGTCAAGCCGATGTTAAACAACGCCATGATGACGGCAGTGTAAAACATGCCATTATCAGCTTTATCTTACCTTCATTACCTGAAAATGCTCATAAAACAATAACCTTTACTAATAAGGTACTAAGCAACAACGTCCCTTTGACACCAATTGAAATGTTAGACGAAGCATTCGACTTTGAAGCGATTATGAAGTTTTCTTTTCCTGAAGAGAAAATAGTTTCGGCAAGAGCGATGTTAAAAAATGGTAATTTTGAATATTGGCAACAAGGGCCTATTGCAACGACTATCTTATTAAAGGATAACTCATTTAACAGGCGATTCGATATAGGTGGTGATGAATATAAATCAATTCATCCTTCAATGTACGTTACTTTTTGGAAAGACATCAATAAGTATTCTGTTAGATTTATCAGTGAAGTTAGTAATACTGAATTCTTGCAAGATTTAAACTACGATGTTGAGCTTTTAACAGGCATGACAAACGATAGTCATTACCAAAAAGAAAACTTTTTTCATCATGCAAAAACTCGATGGACTAAAAAATTCTGGCACAAAAATAAACTAGAGCCTTTATCGATCAATCATAATTTAGCTTACTTGGCCAAAACGTACTTTCTGCCTAACTTTGATCCAAGCATCAACATTCCAGAGTCCCGAATTGAAGGTTATTATAATAATTGGTTAAACGCAGCAAAAGATATCGCTGATACTGGCTTATGGCAAAAGGCAATGGCTGTTCCTGGCGGAAGAGATGACTTAGGTATTTATCCTACATGGGTAATGTTATGGCTCTATTCTGGCGACTGGAGAATGGAGGAAATCTCCTTAATTCAATCTGAACTTGCTGGTTCTTGGCCTTTCTTTATAAGAGAAGGTAAATCAGGAAGATTTTTTGATTTTGCTAGAACTATTCCTGGCATAGGAAAACCAATATCTATTGCTCCTATGGGGCGACCAACCTACTGGATGGAAAAACCTACGTGGCGTCAAATTAATCAAGATGATCAAATAGCGGGAGTCATCCCATTAACAAAATCGAAATGGACGCCTGATACAGCTCATCACCCTGATATATCAACAGTTCAATATTTACTCTCTGGCGATTATTATCACTTGGAACAAATGTATTTTTCTTCTGCCTACATAACAGGTAATAGTGCTGGATATGCCGTTAATTCAGTCTTTGGTAGGGGAAATCCAGGGAGTGTAGGAGCTCTCTATAAAGGAGAAGTCAGAGAGCAAGGTTGGGCACTTAAGATAAGAGCACATACGATTTCAATCGCACCAGATAGCCACCCAGAAAAAGAATATTACACCCGACTTTTAAATAACTCATTAAAGTCATGGGAGGGTATATACCAATTAAATCAGTTCACACATGGTGACGACCCTATTTGGCTTCATGGTAAAAATATTATTGGTCCTGCTAAGTTTAAAAATTTCACTTCAATAATAAATATATGGGCTCACCCAACAACAGATGGTAGAAGAGTTAACTCCGATTTTTATAAAACAAACGAAGTTAGCATGGCATTTGGTCCTTGGATGCAATATATCGTTACCATATCCTTAGGGAGAGCTGAAGAGTTGGGGTTTTGTACTACAGAGTTAAAGTCATTTGCCGGTAAATTATTAATTGATATATTAACTAATCCTAATATTAATCCTGCAATCTTTGCTACTTGGTCTTTTCCTACAACAGACACGCAAAACAATCCTCTCACTAGCTTTCAAGCAATCAATGATACATTTTCTTCTAGTTATATAAAGACATTAGAAAAAGAACTATCCAGTTCATATATCGAAACTAATATGAGCCCACAATTAATAGCCGCGGGGGCAGTGTCTTACTTAACTAACTTGAAAAATCATTCTAAAGCGTGGGATTATGTTTCTCGATATGTACTCTCAAAGCCAAACATCACATTAAACCCTAAATGGGCAATATTACCTAGAACTTACTTTCCTGAATGTAAATAATTGAAGTAAGTTCGTACATCTAATCAAATTCAGTCACACCTCATGAGACACAACAATTGTACTATTTATCTTTTTGTAATGAGTGCTGATTGGTATAATTTTTAATAATTAATGAGCTGAACAGTTTAATCACTGTTTTCAGAGGCTTTTCAACATACAAAGCAATTAGGTACGAGAGTAAACTTATAAAACTAATAGCAAGTAGCGGTAGAATAAAACTAGCCTTCGCGGGAATAAAAGGAGATAACTTTATAATCAAAGCAATCATCATGTTTTCATGCAGTAAATATAAAGGGTAACTGACAAATCCCATAAAAACGAGAAACCTATGACTTAAAAAGCTTTGTAAACTCTTTATTTTTAGAGATATTGCAAAGAAAAAAGACAAACTCATAATTGCAACAAAAAGTGCAATACTCTCCTTTTGAATTGCTAATATTACAGAGCTGATGACACAAAAAACGATCCCTAAAGCAAACCAATTATTGTTCTCTTCTTTATTTGTTAAATAAAATGCAGCTCCTGCAGAAAACCAGCCAAAATATTCAAAACTCAATAAATGAAAAATTGAATGTATATAAGAAAGTAGCATATTATCAGTATATTGAGTTAATAAAGATAAAATAACCCAAGAAACTAAACAGGAAAATAATGCGAAAACTAATTTGTGACTACCAACGATGAAATATAATAATGCAGCAATAAGATAGAATTTAAATTCAACATATAACGACCAAAAAGTTCCTTCTAAACTGGAAAAACTTATACCTGTTAACTTAGTCAAAATGTAGGGTTCAATAAAAGTTAAACCTGGAATGAGACTACTTATTTGTGGTTCACCTAGCGGGCGTTCAACAAAAAAACCAGAGCTAAAAAAAATAACCATGGAACAAATGAACATAGCAGGGAACAACCTAAGCCACCGTTGGTATATAAACCCTTGTATAGTAGTACACTTTTCAAGGGTCATCAATATGACATAACCAGAGAGCAAAAAGAACAATTGTACTCCAAGAAAACCAAACTTGAATAAAGGAAAATCAGAAAAAACAGACTGGTAAGGTGTAATATCGACCCAGCGACTGTACGCGTGGTAAAAGACAACTAAAAGTATTGCTAAGCCTCTGTGGCCGTCGAGATAATTAATTCTTTGCATTTTAGTCACTATCATCCATATTTACAGGCTCATACTGAACAAGATATTCCTTTATACTTTTGATTCAAATATCATAATTTGCTTCATTCAAGTACACACCATCCGCTATATCATTCCCAAGATCCATTCTGTAAGATTATGTGGTTAATTAATTTCTTGGAATTATTAAGATTGAAGACCCTATGTACGACCATATTTATCTTCAAAACGAACAATATCATCTTCACCTAAGTAGCTACCTGATTGAACTTCAATCATTTCTAGCGGAAGTTTTCCTGGATTTTCTAAAGCATGTACAGCGCCAATAGGAATGTACACTGATTGGTTTTCACTGAGTAGTTTTGTATTTTCATCAATAGTAACCTTGGCAGTACCTGACACAATAACCCAATGTTCCGCTCTATGATGATGCATTTGAACTGAAAGCTTTGCCCCTGGCTTAACTGTAATACGCTTCACTTGAAAGCGCTCTCCAATATCAATGCAATCATATTTCCCCCATGGGCGATAAGCTTCTCGATGTAATACGGCTTCAGACCGATTCTCAGATTTAAGCTGCTCAACGATTTTCTTTACTTCTTGTACCTTGTCTTTATTCGCAACTAACACAGCATCAGGTGTATCAATTATCACTAAATTATCAACACCTACAGTGGCAATTAATTTATTTTGACTATGGATATAGCTATTAGTAGTTTGCTGAGCGATAACATCGCCTTTTAGCACATTTTTGTCTACATTTTGCTCACACACTTCCCACAGGGCGGAATAAGAACCAACATCACTCCATCCGGCGTCAAGCGGAATAACCACTGCAGAGTCAGTTTTTTCCATCACTGCATAGTCAATAGACTCACTTGCGCAGGCCAAAAAGTCAGCCTTGCTTGGGCGAAGGAAATCTAAGTCTTGTTCAACGTCTTTCATCGCTTTTTGACACTTTTCTAAGATATCACTGCGGTGTTTAGCCAATTCATCAATATAACGTGAGGCTTTAAATAAAAACATACCACTATTCCAAAGATAATCCCCTGAAGATAAATAATCATTTGCGACTTGTGCATTAGGCTTTTCTACAAACGTTGCCACTTCAAAAGTACCTGCCCCTTGCTCCCTGCCTTTTTTGATATAACCATAGCCTGTTTCAGCATGAGTAGGTACTATACCAAAAGTAACTAACTTTCCATCTTGTGCTGCAAGGCTTGCTTGTTCAACTGCTTGATGAAAAGCTACAGTATCTTGAATAACGTGATCTGCGGCTAATACCAACAATAATGCATCTTTATCTTTTTCTAGCGCGTGAATAGCCGCTAACGCTACTGCAGGTGCTGTATTACGACCTTCTGGCTCTAGCAATATGGTGCTTTGTTCTTGTGATAATTGTCGGACCTGTTCCGCCACTAAAAATCGATGTTCTTCATTACAAATAAATAAGGGATCGCTACTGTTTTTAGGCAACCGCAATAACGTATCTTGCAACATACTAGTTTCATTAACTAACGGTAAAAATTGTTTAGGGAAAAGTGCGCGAGAAAGAGGCCAAAGTCGTGTGCCGTTGCCACCACACATAATGGCAGGAAAAATAACTGGATGACTCATATATATTCCATTGAAGAGGTTATAAAGATAATCGTGCAAGTATAATAAGCGATACTGATAGTGAGTAAAACCTATTTTATTTTTTGTGTTCAAATGAGCATAAATTTAGTTTACTCATCTTTACCTTCCATCGTAACTCTGTATTCCTTCCACAAACCACCACGCAACCTCGCTATATAACGTGTTAATTTTGGACCTAGAATAGATTTAATTAGTTCTTCTGTATGAAGCTTAATTAAGTAACGACGAGTTATTCGTTTAAAAATTTTAACTTCATCATCACATTGATGTATGTAGGCTAGATTTAATAAGTCTTTTATAACAGGTAACCCCGACGTTCCGGATATGGTGATCTTATTAAGCTCTTTAATATCAACAATAGGGGCTAAACTAGCACAAGACACTTTTATTAGATGTAACGCTGCTCTCGTTCGTATGCATTTTGAACACTGACCACAATTATGATCTATATTACCCCAACACACTTGTAAATTATCTAAAGCTTCAGGGTAGTCTGCTAAGAACTTTATTTTACTTGAACGTGACATTTCTACACCATCATGAATAACATCTCTCTCTTCTATACTCCATAAATGGTCAGTTAAAGGGTGTGAACTCCATGGAAAAAGATCGTCGTAAGTCAAACCTGTCGGAATATACGTTTTACCAAAACCAAGAGAGATAGCAATGCCAGCTAACGTTAAACCATGCTGAAAATATATACTTATTTTTCTTTTTTCACTGAATTGCCTTACATTACTATTAATATCTACCAGGGCTATATTAAACTTTTTAGCAAACAGTTTATTTTTCGCAACTAAATTACGCCATTGCGTTTGATTGTTTACAAGATCGAAACCAGCCAAAGTAATTAAGTGAGTAACTTCACGCTGATGCTGACAAAAACTATAAGCACCATCAACACCACCAGAATAAAAGCACCCTACGAGGTTATTACCTACGCTGGCTCTTATTATTCCCCCTTTAATAGCAATTTTTTTTAAATCTTTATTCCAACAACTATAAATGTCCTGTAGCGTATCTATTCGCCTCAATAATGTAGGAGAAATCACAATATCATCTCCCAGCTCAATTGCTTTATTACTGACCATTGCCTCTAATAGCGCTACTGCAATAAAAATCTCTCCTCTAGCTTCTAATTCAATACTGCGGGGAAAATCGAACCACACTATCTCACCATCAACTTTCGCGGACAGTTGTTGTCTACCTGCGACTTGCATGAGTGTTAATTCGCTAATTTTTAAAGGCTCACCCATGATTTATCTCTTTAAGTTCACACGCAGCTTGTGCTAACAAAATTGAAGGAATTCTCGCATATGCTGCGCCATCTTTATCCGGCTGTACATTAATCTCAATAACTACAGGCCCATCCCTTGTCATGCTCACATCTAAACCTGCAAAGCGGGTATAGGGTAATTTTCGCAATGTTTCACATGAACAATAAATTACGTCTTGCCAACCAGATAATATTATCCCTTCAAGTTGAGCGTGATTATCACAATGATGTGTTAGTTCTTCACGATATGGCGTTGAGGTTAGCAACCCCTTATCTAATGTGCCTGTATTGATATCAATAGGACACATAATACCACCAGCATCACCATTGTCGGTCAGCGAACCATTTCGACCAATACGAAAATAAGCACCTATTACATTAATGCCTTGTTCAGTCTGTAGTACCCAAGTCCGTACCGTATTAACACTGCTTGTGTTGAACTTTGCATACTCTGGGCATTGTTCTACATAAGATTCAAATAATAAGCCTTCATTAGCAAGAAGGTCTGCATAATTTTCAAGTAGTTGTTGTAAAGTTTTCTCATTTTTTTTTATTAGAGACTGTATTATGATATCCGAGTTATCATTTTCTTTTATTTTAATTTTTCCTGCATAAAAACCATTACCACCCGAGCCTTCTGGTAACTTTACACAAATTTTATTACCTTGGTAACTAGAGAGTAAGAGCTCTAATTCAGCAGTATTAGTTAGGACACCACCCTCGCTATCAAAACCGTTTGAAGGATGATAAAAGCCAATAAATTTCGCCGTTGGGATATTAGCGAGTGTTAATAAGGCTTTCTCTGTTAATTTATTTTGAGTAATCTTACGATAGGGTTTTGGATTTAAGACAGCTAAAGCTTTATGATAATCTGCATCACTTAAATGCTCGCATTTCTCTTGCCATGACATTTTTTTATCTGCCATACCGGCTAGTAAATAATACTGAGGACCTATAGATCTTAGAATAGAAAACTTAATTACTTCTGCAATAAGACTAACGAGGCTTCTCTTATACCTTCTTGACTCTAATTTAAGATATGAATAAGTGGATCTAATCTTCATCAACATATACTAACTCTCAATAAAGTTACTTAGTAATGATAAGCTTATTTTGTTATCGGCATTTTCTTCAGTATAGTTAGCAACCTGACTTTTACTAATCAAGCTTCAAAAAACATGACAAAATCTATTCTATTTATCTTTTTAGACTACCCGCCAAAGTCAGGCCCTGGAGCCCAGAGGAATTTTTACCTCAATAAACATTTCAGTCAGTTAGGTTGGCAAACAAAAGTATTAACCATAACTATAAAAAATAAGGAAGTGAATGACAATTCATGTGACGATAAGGAAGTAATACGTGCTTATGGTAAAGATGCCACTCAAGTCTTCTCAATTAAGGGAAAGTACCCCAAGTTTATTGAAATCCCGGACCGCTGGTACCTCTGGATACTACCTGCCATCATAAAGGGTTATAAGGCAGGGAAAAATAATAATTTTAATTATATTTATGCTAGTTTTCCAAGTTATTCTAGTACCATCGTGGGAACATTTTTAAGTAAAATATTAAATAAACCTTTGATAGTAGACTTAAGGGACCCCTTTCGTTTTCGTTATGATCCTGAAAACATGCCTGTACATTGGTTATATCGTTGGTTAGAGAAAAAAACAATAACTCAAGCAAGTTTACTCATTACTACGACACCAGAATGTTCAGAGTTTTATTCAAAACTTTATCCTGAATTCCCCAGTAATAATATTCACGTAATCCATAACGGTTTTGCAAAAGAATTTCATGATGAGTTTGAAGTTCCACAAAAATTAAAAAGTTCACAGCCTTTTACTTTATTACACTCAGGTATTTTATATCAAATAGGGCGTAACCCTGATGTTTTATTAAAAGCGATTCATTTTTTGGTTTCACAAGGAGAGATAAAAAAAGGTCAATTTATTTTGCGTTTTAGAGGCGCTAATATTTGGCCAGCATTATCACTCCAAATTGATGAATTAGGGTTAACTGACTTCGTTGAATTCAAAGAACGTATATCCTACACCCAAGCTATCGAAGAGATGTCCGTTGTGAGTGCCAACGTATTAATTCAAAATAGTTTATTTAATTTGCAAGTACCTAGTAAATTGTATGATATATTGGCGCTGAAAAAATCATTGTTAGCTATTACAGATAAGCAGGGAGCACTAGCAAAAGAAATGACACATCTTGACCTACCTTATTTTTCTAGCACTGTAGAAGAGACTGTAATATTACTTAGAAAACTCATGAATGTTACTCCGGTTCCGTTAACCAACAATAGTTTAAATTGCCGTAACAGATACAACATGAATCAAAAATTGTCTAAAACACTTAACTCTTTTCTAAAACCCTCATGAAAAAAAGTAGCGCTCTTACCAGTAGTATATTCATGTTATCCGCGAGCTGGATAGCCAAAGCCTTAGGTTTATTAAGTACCATTATTTTAGCACGCTTACTAACACCGGAAGATTTTGGTTTAGTTGCTATCACTATGTTAGTTGTACACTTCCTTGATGTTTTTGCTAACACTGGAGCCCAGCAATTCTTATTAAGTAAAGAGCATATAGACGATGATGACCTGAATACTGCATGGTCACTCAATATGATCTTTCGTATTTTTATTACTCTAGCTTTATTAATACTAGCAAACCCTATTGCGAACTTCTTTGAAGCAGATTTAGCCTATGCTTTTAGAGTTAGTGCCCTTATTCTTATTATTTTAGGTATGAAAAACCCTGCTTTAAATATCGCGAAAAGAGAGTTTAATTATAAAGGAATTTTTAAACTTTCTTTATTAGCTAAATTTATTAGTTTTACTGTTACTATAACTGTTGCTTATTACACTCGCTCTTATTGGGCTCTTATTATCGGTACGATCAGCCATTACACCATCCATACTATTGGCGGCTATTTCATTTACCCTTTTACACCTAAGTTTTGCTTGAAGAGAATTAACGAACAATGGGATTTTTCTAAATGGATTTTACTCAGAAGCTTTGTTGGTTATATACGCTCTAAAGGAGACGCTTTTATCATTTCGAAGTTTTTCTCAACGAGTGATGTTGGTATTTTTACCATAGCCAAAGAGTTCGCCATGCTGGTCTATGAACAAATAGCAACACCAGTTGCTGAGATAATAATGACCAGTGTCCAGAAAGCAAATAATAATAATACAGATATAAGTCATACAATTGAAAAATATTTATTAATATTACTCAGCTTGATTTTACCTATAGTGTGCATTATTTCATTATATGCTGAACATATTGTTGTCATTATTTTGGGTGAAAAATGGTTGCCTGCTGCTCCCATATTAGAAGTATTAACTTTATTAGGTATATCTACTAGCCTCACAATGGTTTTTAATTCAACCCTAACTGCATTAAAGCGCACTAAATTAACCTTTAAAATAGATATTATAACCACCTCTATTATTCTAGGAAGTTTACTTTTAATTAAAGGAGTTGAGTTGAGTGACTTTGCTTTGGTACGTGCTTTATTAGATCTTGTGGTTCTTATTTCATATTTTATGTTTGTTAAAATAGTTATTGGTCTCAGCTTGAGATCATGTATTAAAAATCTATTACCAACCATGATATCTGTTGGTATTATGGCTATTATATTAAATTATATAGATAGCATTATGGTAATAGATAACTTTATAGTGTTAGCACTAATCTCAATCATCTGTTTATTAATTTACGCTGTAACTTTACTTATTTCACTTAATGTTTTTCCTTACCCGGGTCAAACATTATTAGATTTAAAAATAACTATAAATAACTACGTAAAAAAGGTATTTTCATTTAAATAAATGGTTGACTGAATTTAAGTATAATATCATCTAGCGTTTAAAAATATAAAGTAAGCTTTTAAATGTTCGTAAGAAATGTAAAAAACCACTAACCTCAGCTTCAAAAGTTATTTGTGAAATATTTTCTCCATCAAGAAATCGAGGTAACTCAAGTTGATTTGTCGTTTCATCGCAAAGACCTGGAACACATGTAGTTGCTGTTAAGATCCCTAGCGGCTTAAGAAGCTCTATACTCTTATAATTATAGCTTCCTGAAGGATAACAGTGATGTAAAGGTTTAATACCTATAATCTCTTCAATATGCTGTTGATTTTCTATAATTTCTGCATTAAAAGCCGTATCGTCATTCAAGTAGGTATAATGACTATGTGTATGTAGTTGAATATCAGCCCCTAAGCCTGAAAGCTCTTTCACCTCCTTCACAGATAATAAACTAAGTGCTTTTGTATCTATTAAGTTATCAATATTCAATTCAAGGTTTTTGGCTATTTTAGATAATAATTCAGCATCAGAGCTTACTGCTCTGGCTTGTTCAATTTTACCTTTGATTTTAGTAATATTACCCTCATCAATGATGGTGTTTACTTTTTCATCATTACTTAACCTTAAGCATATTTTATTTCCTATTGATTTCATCAAAATATAATCCAATAAGATATGAAAAATCGGCAAGTTATTTAATACATTCTCTGTAGTCAAATAAACAGTATAAGGAAAATCAAATGACTTAAGTATCGGAGATGCAAGGGTGAGAGTAGAAGCCCAACCATCATCAATGGTAATAACAACAGAATTTTTAGGTTTTTTCCCGTTCCCTAAATCTTCAAGTTTAATAACATTACAGTGTTGCTGTAAATACCGTAATCTTTGCTTGAATGTTGATGATTTAATGAATAACTTAGGTCTAAAACTTGTTTCATCAACAAGCTCAAAACCATGATAGGCCAATATAAGTGTTTTGTTACGAATTAATTTTCTCGTAAGCCAAAAACCGCCTAAATATTTTACTGCATATAGTATTTTTTCTTTCATGATATTTTACTTGAATTCCTTTCACTTTCTTCATACCACGAAATAATGGCCTCTCTTGGCCAAACGAGTAAGTAATTCATTGGAGTGTATTTTCCCTCTTCAAACTTCTTTAAACGTGATTTAGATGTCGCTAACGCATTACCTGATGTATCAGGACCTATACGGAAAGTTTCAGCACCATTTTGTAATGGAAAATCTCGTAAATAACCGAGGTGAGGACTAATTTCTTTAACTTTAGGATCAAAAAACCAGCTTCCCCTAACCACACCTTTTATATTACTATTTAATTTTAACATTTTGGCAATTTCTTTATAACTTTCTTGCCACCCCTCAGGATTAAAATTATTTAATACTGGTGTATGTGTGTGTATTTGGTAATAAGGTCTTCTACCTTTAAAAAGTAATATTTTTAAGAACTGAAACATTTGTATAGGATTCAAGCTGAGACCTTGAGATATTCCAAAACCAGAATAGAATTCTGCGACTCCGGAATGTATAGGAAAAAACTGTAATCGTGCTATCGCTAGTTCTTTCCAAAAAACATCAATATTTCTTAGGGTATAATCATCTGAAAAAAAATGACAAGCTCTTTGAAAAAATTGTTCGTATGCCTTATTTTTTAATAAAGTAAGCGTGCTCCAGTTTTTCAAAATAAATCCCGCCAAGAGCAGTTTTTTTACTATTATTTGCTTTTCATCACTTTCTATAATTTCATTCAAAAAATCTTGAATAATAAGTGGGTTATACGTTTGTATTCCATCTTCCACTTTATAAGAACTAGCTAATATGACCTCTATCTTATCTAAATAATTTACAGGAATTAATTTTTTCAATCGCACAAAGTGCTCATTAACTATTTCTTTTTCCATGTGTATAAAGCCACCCATTTTTTTAGTCTTGTTTATATATTTACTTTTTCAGCCACTTTAAGCATGACTGAGTAAAGTCCTTAATAAATGCCCAAAGATTAATAAAATATAATTTACGGTCATTAGGGTAAAGTAAATCTGATTTAATAGAGGGATGTAAAAACAGTAAAAAAAACTCAATAAAAGTATAACCTTTTTGACTAAGTGTTAATTTTTTATCTTTCAACCTCGACAGAGCATAACCAAAATCGGCAGGCAAGGTATTACGTACCACTATTTCTTTAGTTAGACGAATAGTCTTTTGTGGTAGTAGCCCCTCTAAAAATGCATCCATTTGATAACAGGGAAAGTGAATTCCAGCTAAAATGTCTAAATTTAATGCGCCCCAATAACGAGAGTTTATTTCTATGAAACAAAATGTATCGGTCTCACTGTTCCATTTGTATTCAAACATAGCAGCGCCATGCCAACCTAAAAAGTTTCTTCTTGCCAATGCATCTTGATAAATACCTTCATGCCACCATGACTTACGCAACGACATTAATCCTCCGGTATGAGGGTTTTGATGACTTGCTAATACCATAGACTCAGCAATATCACTCCCTTGCCAATTAAGTAAATTTACCGTGACTTTCTCTCCTTGAAAACATTCTTGTACTAACACTTTTTCATAATGGTATAACTGTTGAGTTACCATTTCACGTGCTTCTTCTAATGTGTTTGCAAAGCCAACAAAGCCAGAAGGAGGTGCGTCTTTAACATAAAAAGCATCTCCTTTAATAAATAGTGGAAACTCCCATTGACTAATTGATTGGTGAACTTCCTTGCTTGAAGTAACAATTTGAGTTTTAGGTATGTTCTTTTGTACCTTATTTTCATTGGCAGCAAGAAAAGCATCAAATACATCAACCTTGCATAAACACAGATAAATAGCAGGTTGTTGAGGAGATAAAGGCAATAAATGTTGGAACTCTTCATAATCGTTCTGTATGGCTAAGAGAAATCCTTCACTCGGCACAATAGCACTTATACTATGTTGGGCGATGTAGTCACGTAGCCAAGTTACATATCCATCATCATAATTAGGGCAGCTCGTAGAGGCATGGGTGAAGGTAGATTGACAGCCGAGCGCTTCTTTTTTTACTGAAGCAGCAAACACGGTATAACCATGTTCGCCCAACGAACGAATAGCAGCTACTGCGCCCAAAGAGTCTGCTTGGGGAACAAGAATGTTATATTTATTACGCCAGTTTTTTTCTCTCATAAATGTCTATAGTTCCGTTAAATAAAAAACCACATATCTAGGGTGAAGTGATTTTTAATGCTAATTTTTTCTGGCATTCATTTGTAATCGCACCATTAGATGAAAACTTAAATCGCGAGAAACCACAAAGATCAAACTGAGATTGACTCATGACTGAAGGATAAGTGCTATCGATGTCTTTATCAAACTCTATAATATTATCATTCAGCTTCATAGATCCCCCGTTTCGAGTTCTAATATGGCTTGTTATTATATTATTCGTAATAATTGCTGAGCTTTCTTTAAACCTAACATCAATACCAAAAGTGTTTAATAGAGTGTTATGAGTAATTTGAGTATTTTGTGCTTTGTTTAAATAAATCCCAACATCTTGGCTACAATTCGTGACCAAGTTATTTCTAATAATGCCATTGCTGTGTTCTATTGGACAGCCACCACCTCGACAATATTTTTTCCCTGTTCCGCCACCACCAAGCGATATACCTACCCGCGTATAGCTATCATTTGCTAATGACCACTCACAATCAATAATATTTTGCTCAATTAAACCATTATCACCATTACCTTTTAAAAAGACGGCATAACTAACATAATCGCTACCATGCTTGCTATTATTCGCAATGAAATTCTTACGAATTAACCAATTGCTACCTGTGACGACATCAATCAAAGTAACCGAAGTATTGGTTTGTCGAGAGGTTTCGTTATATAAGCTGTTGTTTTCAAGTAGAATATTATCAGGAAACTCCCTATTACCAACTTGACCATTTGCATTAGCTTTCACAATAGAATTAAAGTTAGTAAGTTCATTATTTCTAATAATCAGCTGTTGTGCACCAACAATATGAATAGCATGCTCACATTGTTGATTTGTAGCACAACTCCCCGTGACCTTGAGATTTTCAACGATCCAGTAGTCACCGATCATAACGAAACCTTCAAGGGTATTTAAATAAATCGTGACTTCATTAAAATTTTCAGCTCTCAATCTTATTGGCGCCATAGCAGTACCATTTTTTTTGAGGTAAATTTGCCTTTGACTTATTTGATAACGTCCAGCTGATATAACGATATCATCGCCCGGTTTTGCCTGCTTAATAGCGTTAAGAAGTTCTTCGCTTGTATTGACTCTGATGGTACGTAATTTGGTCTGTTCAAATGTAACTAAACGCTGATAAATTGAAGAGAGTTTTGTATTGTTTTCAACCTCCTCGGTTTTATACTTAAAGATAGAGTTTGCACTACTAGCACCTACAACATGACGATTATAAACGACATGATAATTCACTTGTTCATTTTGGGTATCGAGAGCACTCGCTAGATAATTTAAAGGTATGGATACCTTACGTAATATAGGAGATGATTCATTGGCTAAAGCGGCTGATGCTCGTTGGAAAAACACCTTTGCTGGCAAGTCATATTTATTATAAATATAACCACTTGCTATCATCGCTAATAATATAAAAATAATAGCTATAAAGTGCGCCAATATTCCTACTTTATAGAAATAATTACTTATTATTTTTGATAACTTAAAATTTTTCATAGTTGGTAACTATTCACTATAGGTACTTTCAATGTATTGACAAGCGGAAGCCTTTTCTTGCTTTAGACCACATACTAATATGTTTGTTTCACTTAAATGTTTAAGCTGCAGCTTATTCAACTCTTTCTCGGAAAAAATGACTACAATATCCGTAAAGTGATAACTTTTAACGCCATCAAACAATGCTCTCACCTGGGTTTTTTTTTCTCGATAGTGCGTTAAGCTAGGGCGATGAATAGTAATTATTTCTTGCTTTTCTTTACGCTGAGCATTAATTTCAAAACGCCATTTAGCCGCTTTGGCTATTTGTATCTGTGTTAAACCTTGCTCAAAGTTTTCACCATTAAGTACAGAATCATCGCCATCAACTTCAACATAAAATTGATAACTTTTCCCACCAATAATACGAATATCTTTTATATCGGCGATAACTTCACTAGTGAGGTAGGCATTGCCATTATTAATTTTAATTCGCTTATTTTGACTTGTCATAATGCCGTTATCTAGGTTACCTTTCAGCACTTTTTCATCGTCTACGATTGGTTTATTTATAGTATGAAAAAGAACTTTCACTTGATTTTTATCTTTGCTATAAACCTGATCTCTAACTAATAAAATATCTTGTGATCGTAAGTATAAAACTTCCCTTTCGACTCGTTCTAATTTACCTTGCTTCTGATTATCATCATACCAAGAGCTATTGTATGCCTTAGTTAAATCGGCTTTAATGTAAGAATATTCTGCTTTATTATCGGTAAGTAAAATTGTTCCTCCAGCTAACACTGGTGATTGACTCTTTTTTTCATGCCAATCATTTACCGTGGTTATTGCGCTACCTAATGGCATAGTAATACGCTGTCCACCATCAGCAACATCATTACGATACGTAAAACCGATATCAACTTTTTCATTTTTTCGTTGAATAAGTAAGCTATTTTTGGCTATAGTACGAATACTATAATTAAGTCGATTATCACCAAAGTACTCTCCTGGAGTACTGCTATTAACAAGTAAGGGCATCCCTTTAAATAACGTGATATGACCATTATCATAATGACCATGATGGGCAAAAGAACTACCAGCTCGAAAACTCATAAATGTAGCGCTATCGAGCCAGTTTTGACGAATATAACTTTGACCTAAATACCCTTTACCGAAAATATCCATTTTAGGTAAAGGGTCAGCAGTTAACTTTTCTGCATCTAACTTAACGGGATAAAAGAGTGACCAGCCCCAGCGATAATTAGTATAGTAACTTTGTATACCATGCCGTTTTTCTATTGCTTTAGAATAATCTATGAACTCTTGTTTTTGAGTCACCTGAGCAATAATATCGATAACTCTGCGGCTTTCATCCTTTAAATCTATTCTAGGCCCTTCATCACCTAAAGGCTCTATCGTCAAATCAGGGCGAGTTGCCTGAATATGCCAATGACCTATTTTGATCATTAACGTCATGATCTTATCGTGCCAGCGATCGTACTCAGTACCATTGAGGTAAGTCGACAACGCCAAAACGACGTAAAAAGCTCGTGAATTTATCCAGTAATTATAGCCTTCTGGCCACGCTTGGGTCATGGTTAATGCATCAACCATTGAATAAAAATGAGGAACAACATCGGCCATCATGCTCTCACCTACATCATCTAATGCTAATAGAGTTATCCACATTTGTGCAGTTAGTGTTGTTCTCCCATGCCACATAGAAGCTTCATTACCATTTAGCAAGATTAAGTAATGTTTCAATGCTAACATTATATTATCATTGATTATTTTCTTTTCTTTTACAGAAAAACTAGTCAGTGCTTTTAATGCATCGTAAGCAAATGCTAGCCGCCAGCCATTAGCATAATGACCTGCAGCATTTGGTAAGAGTAGTTTGAAACTTAATATTTGCTTCTTGGCTTGTTCTATAGCTTTAGCTTCTTTGGTAAGAACACCACAAGCAACATAGAATAATAACTGTTTACCTCGACATGGGTGATAACTTTTTAATTTATCTAAGGGAAAATCCGCCTCGGATAACTCATTGGCTGTAAGCTTTTTCACCTGTGCTAAAATACGTACACCCGACGTTAATTGAGGGTTAACACCGTAATCAGTAGGAAAGTTAAAATTATTGGTAAATGCCCTTTTTTCGATGAAGGTTGATTTAACACCTAATTTTTCACTAATACGGTAGAAAAATTGGTCTACCGTTAAATCAAAATGCTTGGCTAATAAGACTACTGATAACACCAGCAAAAAATGGGTCAAAACACCAGAAGTGATATAATAATACCGCCTAATAGACATGTTACTTCCTATAGTTTATCGCTAAACGTAAGGTAAAGCTCAACTCGGTTTCATCCCAAGGAGTAAAACGTTTAATCTTAAAGCATTCTTTTTCAATATTTCCTAGTGAACCCCAATCAGTAGAAAAAGCAGCTCTAAATTCAAGTTCATCTACCATATTGATATGCACATCAGTGTAGTCCAGCCCGTACTTACCGTTTGGATAAGCAAAGAACTCTACAGGTTCCTTAATGATAGACTCTAAGATGGCCTTACTTTGTTTTATTTCATCAAAAGCAATACTATCCTCTTCTTTCATTAAGATAGGGTGGTTATGAGTATGTGCACCTATAGACATTCCATTTTCATGCATTATCTTTATTTGTGTTTCAGTTAAAAAGTATTGATCTAATAAATGAAAATGTGTCTGCTCTTTTAGTTCTTCAATTACTTTTTTCCGTTCAACCAGCGATAAATACTTTGTAAAATTAGTCAACTGATAACGACCATTAACTCGCTGCTCAAAGCCACTTATGTCAAAGGTTTTCCCACCACAATTTACTTTTTTAACTTGTTCAGGAGCATTAAAAATTGCAGAGTATATTTCAGCATCCCACAACCCCCCATCGACAATTCCTTTAGTACTAATAAAGAAGGTTGCGACAACACCTTCTTGTTTTAATGTTTTATAAATAAACTCATAACTATCTCTATAACCATCATCAACCGTTATACATACCGCACGTGCCGGTAAAGATCCTTTGGCCTGTAAAGTAAGTGCTTCCGATAAAGGCAATACAATAAAGTATTTCTTCAGCCATTGAATTTGTCGAGTGAATAATGCCAAATGAATAGTTTCAGGGTTTGTGGCATCATATAATTTACTTACTCTGTGATAAGTAAGAATATTAAGTTTTGTAACTCCTTTGCTACAACTCCAATAGTTAATAAAGCTTTTTATAATCCAATTGAGCATACATACCTATAATTAAAGTTTTTCATTTGCAAGAATAGAGGCTCTTCCTGGTCCTCTGGTATAAAATATTTTCAGTACTTTATTTTTTGCTGCTATTTCATAATATTTATATAGGATATGTGATACTAATAATACAATAACAACATAACTAATAATCCAGAGTATACTTGCTTGGTTCGAGTCTAAAAATAACAATTTAAACCAGTCTCGTATTATGTAGTGTGTTAAATATACAGAATAAGATATATTGCCTAACCAAATAAAAGCATGATGAGAAAAGAAATCATTAGCAACACTCTGACAAGACACACTACCCAATATAATCAGACTCATAGTAAGTGGGACATAATAATAGTCAGGAATATTGCTACCCACCAACAATAGAAACAACAATCCTCCTCCATAAAACATTACTTTACCATATGGAATATTAACGGTTTTTTTTGTTATATACCAAATACAAACTCCACAGAAAAACTCAAGAGCACATCTTAATATGCCTAACGTTTGTATATTATCACCAATACTTTGAGTACCTGAAAAAATGAAAATAATGATGAATAAAGTTAATACAAATGCAGTTATAGCCCCCTTAACTCCCCACCGATGACCAAAACGACTTAATATAAACACCATCACAGGAAATAGTAGGTATGCCATCATTTCAGTGCTGATAGACCATGAGGGAACATTCCAAGTAAGTGACTCTACCCACCCCCAAGCCTGCATGAGAAATAGTGATAGAAGAAAAGACTCTTGAGAAAATTTGTTTGTTTCTCCTAGATCTTTTCCTGTCAAAAGATACGCAATAGGAATAGAAAGATAAGCTAACAATACAAGCAGGTGTAATGGATATATTCTTGCTATACGTTTAACATAAAATTGATAAATTATCTTTTTACTAGGTAAGGATAGTTTTTCAAAGTAATTGAAAGCAATAACAAAACCACTTAAAATAAAAAAGAAATCTACTGCTAAATAACCATGTTTTATTACTGTTAGTGTTATGTGATTAACATGAGGTGCTAGGTAACTCTCTATATGATAAAAAACAACAATAAAAGCCGCTAAACCACGAATTCCAGTTAATTGATGTAAGTTATGCATTCGAATTATGCTCGATTTTTTTAAGTATGATAGAAAATGCAACTAGATAATAAATGAACGGTTGAAATGCCACACCTATAAATGCACCTGAGATACAAAAAATTATTATACTATGATTTAACATTGTGCCACATTCATTTAACCACTGGCCTTTTTCACTATTCATCGAGTTTTTTATTACTTGTTTATTGCTCAACCAAGCAAGTAAAATGAAAGTTAAAAATAAAAACAACCCCATAAAGCCATGCTCACCTAATACTTCAAAATATATACTATGAAAGGCTTTTGGTTTTTCTCCCTCAATTGGCACATCAGCATATGCTTGCCAAAGACCACCATTTGCTAAATATGCATTAAATCCTCCTCCTACAGGATGGCTTTTTGCAAAGTCAAAAGTCCATTGCCAAACTAACATCCTGCCCGAGGCAGATGCATCTGCAGAGGCATTATTAATCGTTCCCATACGTTGTTTCCAATCATCCGAAACCACAAATGAAAAGGCGAATACAGCTAATATACTTAGCAGTGTGATATTCCTAAACTTATTACTAGAGGTTGCCACTTTTAACAAAACAAAAATAACAAAAGCAACCAGTCCCGTTCTTGCTTGAGTACCTATTACACAAGCAATTATAAAAATAATAGGTACAAACCAAACAAATTTTTTATTCCTTAACGAAGAAAATAGTAATGTATTCCGTTTAAAAAAAAGTACCATAGGAATTAACATCACAGCAACCATTGCTAGAGTAGAGCTCTCAGAAATACCACTATTGCCTGCTGCAGTAATTAAGTTTACCCCATAACCTCCTCCACCCAGAATAGTTTTAGTTCCAGATGTAACTATAAAGTAGCTTGCAGAGAGTGCGAATGTCGCAAAACACAACTCCAACTGCTCTTTTTTATTGATAACAAAACAAAATAATATAGTCATCAACATAGTTTTAATCGCAACATCCCACTTAAACCATGCCCAAATTGGAAAGTAAGAAAACACGGTTGTGATTGTTATCCAAGCTGCAAACAAGACTAAAACCCCAATTATCTTAAAATTACTTGGCTTTTTAATTTTTTGCATATTAAAAAGTAAACAACAAAAACAAATGAGTCCCATCGTCAACGACATAGGGAGTGTAGATAGAAAACCAAATGATATTTTTTGAGGATTAAAAATGTCTACCCAAATATATCCACAAAAAGCAACATAAGGCCTTGTAATACCGAAAAATAAAAAAAATAAAAAAATAAACAAGATAAATATATCAGCCATATTATTTTCTTTCTTCTTTATTCTTTTTTGATGAGTCTTGCTTCTCAATTTTAATTAATTGAAAAATGGCATATAAAATAAAAAAATTACACGCTAATAGCGCAATATTATCTATCATAACTAACTCCTTTAAGTAACTTTAGAAATGACATAACGAAACTTACCTGAAACTTCAGCTTCAATTTGCTGGCTTATTTCAATATCAATAATCACTTCGTCACCTAAACGAGCCTTAAAACCAGAAGTGATTTTTTCTTTCAACGCTGATGATAATTCACTATTGTGACTCAGCACTATTTGCACTCGAGTATGTAATTTAGTTTCTTGAGTAATTTTAAACTCTTCAATTCCTTCAAGTTCTCGCAAGATATAAATTAGCGCTAAACCATGCATCATAGTGCCATTAGCTGCGACCACAAAATCGGTTGTGCGTCCTTCAATATCTTTCAACACAGGTAAACCACGACCACAGGCGCAAGTTTTTTTATCTAAAGCGGCAATATCACCGGTACGATAGCGAACGAAAGGAAAGTCAGATGTTGCCATATGCGTGATCACTACCTCTCCTTTTTCGCCGTCTTCAACCACATTGCCATCATTATCAATAATCTCAACGATCAAGTCTTCTGCTGAGATATGCATACTACCACTTGGGCATTGATGGGCGATAAAACCAGCGTCTCGGCTACCGTAACCATTGGCTACTGGTGCTCCAAAAGCTTTTTCAATCATCTCACGTTGATAGGGATATAGGCGCTCGGAGGTAACGAAAACAACCTTAATACCTAGCTTTGTTAAGTCAATATTCTGAACGAGTGCTAATTTGGCAATTAAACTAAAAACTGACGGGTAACCAAATAACATTTGTGGTTGGATGCTTTTAATTCTATCAATAAAGCCTAATAACTTACTTTCATCCACATCAAAAGCAGGAATTAAGGTTGAACGAAAAAGTTTATCTCTAAGAATACGTACTTTATCCTGTGCGCCTAACTCTATTGGGGAACCCCAAGCAACAATCTCTTTATCGCCAATATCAACATCCCACCAACAGGTCGCTCGCCATTTCTCTGCAACGTCATGGCTTACACGCTCATCACCCAATAAGAAAGTCAGAGGTGTTCCGCTTGAGCCTCCTGTGGTAAAAGAACTGACAGCGCCAGCTTGATTAGATTTCAATGCAGAATAATTTTCACGTATGGTGGTTTTATTTAAAAAAGGGAGCTTGTGTAAGTCGTCAACTGAATTAATATCTGAAGAAGATAATCCCAACTTATTAAAAAGCGCTTTATAATAGGGCACCTCTTTAATTATCTGACCAATAAACTCTTTCAGACGCTCATTTTGAGCCTGCATAATTTTGTCTCTTGGTAACCACTGACTTTTTTCTAACTGTGCTTTAATCGCGACGGTATCATGCTTCTTCAGTCGTTCGTGAAGAGGAAAAAGTAACTTTGATACTAGCCTAGTGTATATCCCTGTCATGTTCTGTCGTGACCTTTTACTAATTATTTTACGCGATTATTGATGATCGATTCATCATAGCAAGCTTTTAACTTAAGCCAAACGTTTACCCAATAAAACTTTTTGATAGTATTTAAGCCATTATCAATCAAGGTTTTTTGTAATATTTCACTGCTAAGTATGTCTATTACCCCCTCTGCCATTTTTTGATGATCGGCTATATTAACTAAAAGAGCATCATGTTGATGGGTAACTAATTTAGGAATACCACCAGCATCAGTTGTAACTACCGGCGTTGCGCATGCCAGCGCTTCAATTATCGAATTTGGTGTATTGTCCACAGTGCTGGCATTAAGCATTATATCGGCCTGCTGATATAAGTTAGCCATTTCTTCTGGCCCTAAGCGTCCAGTAAAGGAGATACTATCATCTAGGTTTAAATCAGTTATAAGCGCTGTTAAAGCTTGCTTTTCAGGTCCTGTACCAGCAATCGACAGATACGCTTGCGGATACTCTTTTTTTACTAATGCAAAAGCTCTAATGGTTGTAGCAACATCATAAATTGCTTCTAAGTTACGCGTCACTATCAAATGCGGTGACTTATCACTTACGGGCTTATCGGTTTGAAAAAACAGATTCTTATCTAGCACATTTGGAATAACAACTGATGCTTTGCCAAAATCATCAAAGACTTCCTGCAAAAATACCGATGGTACAATAATCGCTTGCGATTTTTTTAACGTTAAATCAACCCAAAACCAAGATTTACTAAAAAAGTCAGCGGCATACCCTCCTCGATAATTGACGATCACAGGTTTATTATAAAGACGCCCAAGGAAAATGGCGGGTGCAGCAAATAAATGCCAAGACCAACCTGAATTTGCCATGATATGAATCACATCAGTATTTTTTAAACGCATCATTAAGGTGAGCTTGTAACTTACTAAACGAAATAAAGCTCTTAATATCGGTATTTTACCTATAAAAGCAGGCTTATAGTCCGGATTCGTTCTGATAACATCTACACTTACATTTTCAGAACGTAAAAATTCAGCCAATTTTTTGGTTTGATTTGCCATTCCCCCTGCAGGTGGTGCTAATGGCCCGACAATAGTTACTTTCTTAAATTGGTTCATATAAATTACTTTTCAGTTAATTTTTTGTATAACGGTAAGTAATTACTGACACTATTTCGCCAGTTACGAACATTTTCTACATAAACTCGGCCATTTGATAAAACACTATTGAGCTTATTTTCGTCGGCCAACAATTCAATCAATCGTTCAGCAAGCTCAACACTATCGCCTGCTTTGAATAAGAAACCTGTTTCATTATTCGTAATTAACTCTTTATGACCACCTACATCTGAAGCAACTACGGGTTTACCTTGCGCCATGGCTTCTAACGGCTTTAATGGCGTCACTAAATCAGTTAAACGCATTGGTTTACGAGGGTAAACGAGCAAATCTACTAAGCTGTAGTACTTTCCGACTTCGCTATGTGGTACTCGCCCCGTAAATATGACTTTACCTTCTAAGCCTAATAACGTTACTTGTTGCTTAAGGTTTTGCTCTTGCGGGCCTCCTCCTACAAGTAATAAGCGTGCTTTAGCGTTTTTAGCCAATACTGCCGGCATGGCTGCAATAGCGAGGTCTAAACCTTCATAAGCGTAAAAGGAGCCTAAAAAACCTAAAACATCACAGTTGGTCAATTCTAATGTTGCAGCCAAATCAGCATTATTGGCTTTATCTTGCGGTGTAATCACATCAAATTGCTCAATATTAACTGCATTAGCAATAACCGTAAATTTACTTTCATCAAAACCTCTATTGATGAGGTCACCACGCAGGCCTTCACAAATAGTAGTCACTGCATTGGCATTTTTAACAACATGTGTTTCCATTTTTCGCGTTAGGCGATAACGTAAATCGTCTTCTTTACAAGTACCGTGGTCAACAGCGGCATCTTCCCAAAAAGCTCTGATTTCATAGACAACGGGTAATCCTGACTTTCTTCCTGCCTTTAACGCGGCTAAGCCATTTAATGCTGGTGAATGTGCATGAATTACATCCGGTTTTTCAATATCGATAACCTCTAGAATTCTTTTAACCATTGGACCTATGTAGGACATTTGGTTCAAAACAGGGAGTTTTGACATTAAACCCGAAATAGGTGCGCTACGATAAAACTTAAGTCCGTCAACCTCTTCAATTTCAGCTTGGTCATTACCGTGCTTTGGACTAGTGACATGGCAGGTTTCAATGCCTAAAGCATGCTGTTGCTTTAATATTGATCTACTACGGAAAGTATAACCACTATGTAGCGGGATTGAATGATCAAATACATGTAAAACTTTCATAACTTTCAAACCCTTTATGCTTCTTCTGCTTGTTTGTAAAAAGAAGCAAACATCAACAATGTCCATAGCGGTGCACTATATTCTTTCCGACCTGATTGATGGTCATCTAACCATTTTTCAATCGTTTTCATATTAAATAAACCGCTATTTTTCATTTGTTCACTTAATAATGCATCGCGTAACTTCTGCTTTAAGGGACCTCTAAACCAATCAGATAATGGCACTCTAAACCCCATTTTCTTACGATAAAGCACATCGTGCGGTAGATGCGGTTCCATAGCTTTTTTCAATATGTATTTACCACAGCCGTTTTTAATTTTTAGATCTGTAGGTATTTTTGCTGTCCATTCGACAAACTTATGGTCTAAAAATGGCACTCGAACTTCTAGGCTGTGCGCCATGCTAGCACGGTCAACTTTTGTTAAAATATCACCGACCAAATAGGTTTTAATATCTAAGTATTGAATAAGAGATAAAGGGTCATTACCATCAAAATTTTCTTGGTGTTCTCTAAAAACTTCAAGTGCGGTGTAACCTTTTAGTTCTTGATATAATTCATTTGAAAATAATGCTTTACGTTGTGCATCATTAAGTAGAGATACACCATGGAAATATCCCTCTGCTGTATCCATTGCTAGCGATTGGAACGTTGTTTTAGCACGTAAAAATTGTGGTGCCCAATCAAGCTTAGGATATAACTTACCTAAGGTACCAAATAATGGTTTGCGGATTGAATAAGGTAAGATTGAACGTACTTTTTCTTCGTTCATCATTAAGCCATAACGACGATAGCCCGCTAACAATTCATCAGCGCCATCACCAGATAAACATACAGTGACCTTCTCACGTGCTAACTGACATACTCTATAGGTAGGCATGGCAGAGCTATCAGCGTAAGGTTCATCATATAAACCTGCTAATAAATCGACGAGTTCAAAGTCATCACTGGCAACTATTTGTTCTTGGTGATCGGTCTTATAATCTTTGGCGACCATGCGAGCAAAATCAGTTTCATTGTAATCTTTAACGTCAAAGCCAATGGAGCAGGTTGTGACTGGCTTATTTGTCGTATTAGTTGCTGTACCATCTGATTTCTCATTTGAAAGCTGTGACATCATGGCAACAACGGCACTTGAATCAACACCACCGGATAAGAAAGAGCCTAATGGTACATCAGCATTCATATGACTATCTACTGCGCTCTTGAATTGATCAACCATAGCTTCAAGGTAATCTTCTTCTGGCATTTCTACTTGCTGGGCGTAACTAACATCCCAGTATTTTTCAACTTTAGGGGTTTTATCGCCAACATTTATCGTTAAATTATGTCCTGGGGGTAATTTAGCGACATCTTGATAAATAGTGTGCGGTTCAGCTGCGTAACCCAAAGCAAAATATTGTTCGATGGCTTTTGCATCAATTTTTTTGCTCAAACCGGGTATCAAAGTGATACTTTTCAGCTCAGAGGCGAAGTAAAGAGTGCCATCAATCATGGTATAAAATAACGGTTTAATACCTAAACGATCGCGTGAAATAAACAAACTTTGCTGCTTCTTATGCCAAATAGCAAAAGTGAACATGCCATGTAATTTATCAACACAAGCAGGGCCCCATTGCATATAAGCATGTAAAATAACTTCAGTATCACTATGACTATGGAAAGTATGCCCAAATGCTTCAAGTTCAACGCGTGTTTCTTTGAAGTTATACACCTCCCCATTAAAAATCAGTACATACTCACCGTCATCACTTGCCATAGGCTGCTGACCTGACGATAAATCAATAATTGATAAACGTCTGTGCCCTAGAGCTACATGTTCATCAAGATACTCACCACCCTCATCAGGTCCACGATGAAATTGTGCTTGATTCATCTGTTTTAATAACTGTTGGTCTACCACTGAGTCGTTAACTGAATTACTTAACGAGCTATCGGATGTATTCGCTGCTGAAAAATGTATAAAACCCGTTATACCGCACATTCTTTTATTATCCTTTAACTAGTGCTTTATATTGCTCTAAATAAGCGTGCACCATGTGTTTTTCATTAAAATTTCTCAATACTTTGGCACGGGCATTTTCACCGTGTTCAAGAATTAATTCGGGTTGATTTATATAGCGTAATAAACCTTGTGCTAAAGCTGCTGAGTCGCTTTTATCAACTAAAAATCCTTCTTTAGCCTCTTCGACTACTTCGGGAATTCCACCCACTCGCGTTGCTACTATCGGTGTTTTTGCCGACATAGCCTCCAAAATAGTCATAGGAATACCTTCTGCAATAGAAGATAAAACAAAAACATCGGTTTGCGATAATATTTGCGCTATATCATCACGAGCACCAAGAAACTTCACAGTATCTAACCCATTTTCATCACAATACTGTTCTAATTTCTCACGTTGTTCACCATCACCAACAATAGCAAGTTCAGGCATTCTTTCATTGCCTAGCTTTTTATTTAGTAATACAAAAGCTTTTAGCAAGTTAAGGTGATCCTTTACAGGTGATATACGAGCAACAATAGCAAATCGAAGTTGTTCGCTCGCAGTTTTTGGTACATTAAAACACTCTGTGTTAATACCATTTTGAATAAGTAAGGCCTTCTTTTTTGGTATACCGACAGAGTTAACCAACCACTGATGTAAGTCTTCACTTACACTAACGTATCGATGAATAAAGACAGCCATGAGTTTACGCAATAGGTTATGCTTTTTATTCAAGCCTTGCGGATCGCCAATATCACGTCCATGTTCCGCATGAATATGGCCTTTAACTCCTGCCAACCAGGCAATTGGGTGATATTCAATTGTTGCTAGATTATAAGTATGCAAAATATCGGGCTTTATTTTTTTTAAAAGCTTATAAAGTTTAAAGTGAATGCCTAAATCACTGCCTTGCTTTTTACCTAAACAATAGACATCAATTGGGTTATCTTCTGATTGAGAAAAATGATTAGCATCCGTTAATGAAATAATAATATGTTTAAAATTTTCATCTTGCATTTGGTTAATACAATTAAGCATAACTCGCTCTAAGCCACCAATATCTAAACGGTAGATTAAATGAACGACTATCATCTCATTACTCACTTATCTCCCCTTTAAACTCATACAGATTAAAAGCTTGGACTAAGTCGCTCTCTACCTTAGTTAAATCACTCTCTCCTGCCAATGAAATAGCGCGCATTTCACTAAAGTCAGATTGACGAGATAAGCTATTCCATGCTTGCATCAATTTCGCTTGATTATCACTGACAGTGTAAAAATTACCTACTTTATACTGATACAGGTAACTTCTTGGTTGGCCATCAATAGTGCGTAAATGTACTAACATGGCAGGTTTATCATTAAGCACTAACTTTTTCTTGGCTACAATAGTCCAGCGGTCATAATCATGCGTGACATTTTGCCAAACAATTAATTCGCCTTTATTTTGCTTATTGCCGTATATAGCTTGAAACATCTCAATACCTTGATCGTTTCTTTGATAGACTTTTTCGTAGGCGTCTTCAAAGCTAATTCCCCATGATGAAGAGGCCTCAGACGTGATGTTGTGCTCTTTTAAATTAACGCTAGGAATAGACTTTAAGACAAAAAAAGTTAATACCAATAAAGGTAAACTCAATAGCGGTAATACAGCATATTTAGAAAAATTCATTTGAGCTGCAGCGCCCAACAATTCTTTATGAGAGCGTTTTTTTGCCTGTTCCTTATCGGCAAAAAAACCGCCAACCCAAAACATCAGCATGATCACTAAACCAAAAAATAACCAACCATAAATAAGGTGATCAGCGCCGGTGGCATATTTCATGTCTGAGTAATAAGCAATAGCAACAATACCGTAAGCTCGAACACCATTAGCTAAAATAGGTAACGTAAGCGCAAATATTACAAATAATATCTTTTTATAGGTTTTGTTATACGTTAAATAACTAAATAAGGTGCCTACAGCGACTGAGGCAATTAAATATCGAATACCAGAACAAGCGACTGCCACTTCAAACAGACCTGTGGGTATTTGAATATATAAACCGTCAACATAAACAGGAATACCATTAAGCTTAAGAAAAAAAACAGTGAACCATGCAGTAACATCTTGCAACAATGGTATGAGGTTTTCCCCCATAGGCACGGCAAAAAACAAATACATTAATGGAAATTTATAACACCAAGCCAATTTATTCCCAATGACTAGCCATATTAATAAAACTAATGACGTTACCGCAGACAGTTGCCCTAAAACGTTAATATCTGCCGAATACGCAAATAACCACACAAATAATGAAGCAACTAAAAGAGGTAGAGCTAACCAACTAGGTTGTATTCTACTTTGCAAGAAGTTTTCTTTATCTCGCCATACTAACCACAAACTAATAGGTAAAATGAAATACCCATGGGCGAAGGTATCTGATGTAGACCAAATAGCTTCCATGGCACGTAAAGCATCTTGATAAACTACAACCCAAGCGAGTATTAGCGCAGAAAACATTACCCATAGCCGTTTGTCGGTTATGGCGAGGCAAGGTGAAAATTTTTGCTCTACTTCGCTAATTGCTACCATTACTATCATCCTTTCTAGTAAAAAAACCTAATAATGGTTCCAAGGTTTGTGGCCAAGTAAAATGCTCAATGATCCACTCTCTACTCGAAAATCTCTCTGTCTCTTTATTCGCTAAAAATGTTAAACAAGCTTGTGCATACTCTTCAATATCATCAGTAATCACTACGGCTTCATTAGCATTTGCATTAATGCCCTCCATCGCCATTGGTGTAACAACAATCGCTTTATTTAACGACATAGCTTCAAGGACTTTATTTTGAATACCGCGTGCTATTTGCAAGGGTGCTACAACACACTGTGCTTCATTAATAAAAGGACGAACATCATTTACACGCCCGGTCACTAGAACACCTTGCTGTTTTGCTAAAGCGATAACATCACTACTTGGGTTACCACCAACAATACAAAAGATTGCTTCGGGTTTTTTTGCTAATACTAATGGCCAAACATGTTCAGTAAACCATAAAACGGCATCAACATTAGCCCAATAATCCATTGCCCCCGTAAAAGCAATGAACGGTTGATTTGGTACAAGCACTTCTTGTTCAAATTGTTTTTTCGGGTCAAAAAAGTGTATATCGACACCATTTAACAACCCATGCACCTTGTTTTTCAGTGCTAAGGCTTGTCGCTCACTAAATAATTGCGCTTCATCTGGAGAAACGAACAAGCTATGGTCAAATTCAGCACAAATATCATTTTCAATTTGCGCTAATAGACGATACTCACGATTAAAAAACCAATTGGCCAAACCAGTCTTTTTCATTGCATATTGACGCCACTTATCGGAGTCAATATCAACAAAGTCAATGATACGATCCAATGATGAAAACTGAGAAGTCTGCGCACTGTTCTCTTGAACGTATTGTGCCATTGAAGAGCTATAAACAAATACTTTCCTAATTTTATGCTGAGCAATAACTCGATAAGTCCATTGCTGCATTCGTTTATCGAAATAATAAGGTAACGTAATAGGTTTATTGGTTAAAAAGCCAGTTAAGCCTTTAATTTTTGAGAGCATTTTATGCTGATCGAGATGAAAAATAGAAGCACAGTATTTTTCTAAACCTGAAACATATTGTTTATCAAATGGGTCATCGATAAAACAACCTAAATGAACCTCATACTGTTCACTCAGTTTTTTTAATATATTAAATGAACGTATTTTATCCCCTTTATTCGGTGGAAAAGGAATACGATGACACAAGAACAACAAGGGCTCTTTTTGAGCACTATGATCTTCCTTCCTAGCATTAACCTGATCAGTTGAATGATTCATCGGCTTATCCTAGAAATTTGGATAAAAATGGACCAACTAGTTGACTCACTTTTAGTGGTAATTTTTGCCACAACTCAATGAATAATTTGTACTTCGGGTTATTTGGGCTAAGGTTTGGCAATTCAGTTGCGTTGACTAGGTGGTAATAATAATAGAGTGACTTAGGTTCCATACCCCAATTTTTCTTGTACTTATAAGGACCACTATCATTTTTACTCCGGCCAAAATCATACCAACGATAACCTTTTTCACTCGCGTTACACATCACTTGATAATACATGTAATCTGCACTTTTAAGGCCACGGGCACTATCATTACCGCCACCATAATAAGGTAATACTTGCTCGTTGAAGTAAAAATTCATTACCGCACTTGATAATTGGTCATCTTTACTTTTAATAATAGCAATATCAATATTATCGCCGAAAACATCTACCAGGTTATCAAAGTAGGCTTTACTAAAAATTGGTGTGCCTAAGTTACGGTAACTCATTGACAGTAGATGATAAAAACCTTGTAAATTCGTCTTACCTGGCTCAAGCGAAAAGTTAAGCTCATTTTTGAGGGAGTGTCGGATCACCGCACGTTGCTTTTTCTTAATTGACGCAAGGATTTTCTCATTATCTTCCGCTAGTTCACAACCAAAAGCACTGTGTGCTTGCTTTAAGAGTAACGTCGACTCTTGCTTTTCTTGATAACGTAGCTCTAAATAATCAACTGATAACTTTTCAGCTAATAAACAGGCTTCTTGTTCTAATTGACGAACTAATTCAGGTGTATCAGCTATAGCACCGCCATAAACACAAAAAGGTGTTGAAATGAGTGCATGGCCAAATAACTTACTTTTCACCTCTACTAAAGGTAAAACACCGGCAATACTGCCATCAAGTTCTATAAACAAAAAGTAGCAATCATGATTAAAGCTTTTTGATATCACTTGCTGCCAACCACTTAAGTGGAAAAAACTACCCTGTTGATGATTTTTAACATAGTGATCCCACGTCGAAAATTCAGATGATGTGAGTTGTTTAATTGCATTATTAGTAATAGAAATATTATTCAAGTGTCCATTCTCTTTATATTTAACTTAAAGGTGAGCTCACCACAATTGCACTGTAACTGTTTAGTGTTTACTTCTTATTCAAGTAAACACTTTTCATCGTGTCCCACTGGTAATCTTCTAACAAACGTTCAACCTTACCTTCCATACGAGATAAGTTTAAATAATGACGAAGTCTAGATTTTATCGAGGCACCTGCAATTCGAGGTTGCTCCGGATCGATTTCCCAAGGATGAAAATAAAAGCTGTAAGGCTGTTGCTCTGTATTTAAGTAATTATCAATACGTCTTTTTGACAACCAATAAGGATAAAGGCGAAAATAGCCACCACCACCAATACCCGTATTACGTTCATTTTTTCGAACTGTCGGGACCGGTATTTCAATGATGCCCTCATCTCTTTGATATTTAAAACGTGGCCAGTTAGGCACTCCGTATAAATCATGTTCAATAGGGTAAGTGCTCGAACTGTATTCAAAACCCAGTTCAGCTAAAACTTCGTACACCCAGGTATTGCTATCGTTAATAGAAAAGCTTGGTGCGCGATAACCAATAATTGCTTGCCCAGAAGCATCTTCGAGTATTTGCTTACTTTTACTCACATCGGCCAGAAACTGCTCAGGAGTCATTTCAGTTGCGCGTTGATGAGCAAAACCATGACTCGCTAGCTCATGTCCCTGATCAACAATTGCTTTAATTAAATTAGGACAACGCTCTGCTACCCAACCTAGAGTAAAAAAGGTGCATTTAGCCTGCTTTTGTTCAAATAGCTCTAATAACCGATAAGTGTTAGTTTCAACACGAAGCTCAAGGTTGTTCCATTCCGCCTTATCAATCGCCTTTTCAAAAGCAGAAACATGGAAGTAATCTTCAACATCTACCGTTAACGCCTGCTTTTTAGGTAATGGAGTCATTTTGTTTACTGATTGCATTATCATTAACGCCCTTTACCAAATAACACAATCTCTACCGTACGAATTAAGATTAATATATCTAAGAGAAAACTACGATGCTTAATATAATACAAATCGTATTTTAGCTTCTCTAAAGAATCAGCCTCTGTAGCGCCGTAAGGGTATTTTAATTGCGCCCAACCAGTTAAACCCGGTTTAACATTATGACGTTCATTATAATACGGAATATTTTTGATAAGGCTTTGTACAAATTGCGGGCGCTCAGGTCTTGGACCAACAAATCCCATATGGCCATGCAATACATTCCAAATTTGTGGTAACTCATCGATACGATACTTACGTAAGTATTGACCAACTTTGGTAATACGATTATCGTTTTCACTCGCCATTTGGGCACCGTGCTTTTCTGCATCTAAACGCATACTACGAAACTTAATCATATTAAACGGTTCGCCATCTAAACCAACACGCTCTTGCTTATAAAATATCGGCGCATTAAAACCTTCGGTAATCTTCATACACAGCGCAGTAATAAACATCACTGGCCACGTCAATAATAACAAGACCAAAGCCATACCTGCATTAAAGATCCAATCTAAGGTATTTCGTAAATAATTATTAGAAGCGAAACCATTAGAATAAATGACCCAGCTAGGATAAATAAGATTAACAGCGATTTGGCCAGTTTCACGCTCAATAAAATCTAATATATCTATAATTTCAATGCCGCGTATCTTACAAGCAAACAATTCATCAACAGGTAAATTATTTCGACGTTCATCATTTGCGACGACTATCTCATCAATACTATGAGCCAGGGTATATTCAACTAATGACTCATTAAGAGTAATACGAGTTTCGCGTTTGATTCCATCTTGTGAGTCACCGTCCATGATAACAAAGCCATGTACGGTAAAATCTTGTCTATCGACATCACGTCGCATACGTCTTTCAATAATAGATGCACGTTGACCAGAGCCTAAAACTAAAATATTACGTTTACCAAAACCAAAAAAGTCGATTTTAAAGGTAAAATAACGAAAAGAACTCACAAGAAAAACACTAAGTGAAGAGGCTATAGCCAGTAACTCTATTGGTAGGTGATAAACGCCATAGAAAGGATTAATAAGTGTTGTTGCACAAAACCCGACAGAAACACACATCAACATGCGACGGAAAATCCCCCGAAAACTTTCTCTGAGTTTAGAGTTGTATAATCCTAGCGCTAAGGCACTTAATTGATTTAATAGCGCAAAGATAACTGCATAGAATAATAAGAAACCATCAGATACCACGAAAAAATCAACAATGTGATATTCCCCGTTCAAATGAACAGCCAACAATAGAGCACCAACAAATAAAATTTGCTCTATAATAATTAAAGACTTGGTACCTGTTGATAAATCACGAAATTTCGAACTAGACATAACTGACTAGGTTCCCTTTAATTAATATTTATTGAATAACAAGTTTCTACTGAAAAAACAGCTCCGATTCTAACAAAAAACACATTAAAGTTAACGATTAATTTACACATGTTAATTAATATTGCTAAAAGACAATAAAATACCATACAATCACCCATAGTATTTAAATCAAATTGTATTAAAAAAGGTGTAAATTATGGATAATCGCTTTGCCAGCACATTAAAAGTTGGATTGCTATTACTAGCAACTTTTCTTTCCGGTTGTAGCTCAAACATTACGCTACCGAGTGCGACTTTGCACCCTTCTAATACAGCAGATATAAATAGCTATAAATATTTAATTGGCTCTGGCGATGTGCTTAATATATTTGTTTGGCGTAATCCTGAAGTTTCAGGCTCATTTGTGGTGCGTCCAGATGGCATGATTACCACTTCTTTAGTTGAAGATATCGAAGTAGCTGGCAAAACACCAACTGAATTAGCTCGTTCCATTGAAGAAATATTAGCAACCTATCTACGTGATCCCATTGTTACCGTCACTGTTGAAAATTTTGTAGGGCCTTTCAGTGAGCAAATTCGTGTCATAGGTGAGGCTGCACAACCAAGAGCGATTAATTATACCCAACATATGACCTTGCTCGATGTTATGATTCAAGTCGGTGGTTTAACCGAATTTGCAGATGGTAACGATGCAGTATTAATACGTATAGAAAGTGGTAAACAGAAACAATATCAAGTAATGATAGATCAATTACTTAAAGATGGAGAGATCAGTGCCAATGTTGATATGTTACCGGGCGATATTATCATTATTCCTGAAGCTTGGTTTTAACTTACCAAAGTCTTAACACATCGAAATTTAGCGCACAATTAAAGGGTAGTAATGCAAGATATATTTGAAGAGATGATTGATTATCTAAAAGGAATTTGGTTAAAACGTCGTTATATCATTATAGCAACTTGGCTTATATGCCCTATTGGTTGGTATTTTGTCGCTGCGATGCCGGATGTATATGAATCAGAAGCAAGAGTATATGTTGATACCCAGTCGTTATTACGACCTTTATTGAAAGGTTTGACGGTTGAAACTAATCCAAATACACAAATTCGTTTGATGGTAAAAACATTGTTAAGCCGTCCTAATTTAGAACGTATATCGCGAATGACAGATTTAGATGTGCAGGCTAGCAATAGTACCGAATATGAATCAATCATCAAAAACCTCAAAGATAACATCAAAATATCAGGGGTTGGTCGAGAAAATATATATACCTTGAGTATTGAAGATAGAGACCCTGAGATGGCAAAAAACATTGTGCGCTCAGCACTAACTGTTTTCATTGAAAATACTTTGGGCGAAACTAGAAGCGATTCAGATAGCGCACAAAAATTTTTAAATACTCAAATCAAAGATTATGAAAACCGCCTTTCAAACGGTGAAGCTAGACTTACGAGTTTCAAGCAAAAATACAGTGGGATATTACCTGACCAGTCAGGTGGTTACTATGCAAAACTCAATGGTGATAAAGAAAAACTAAAAGCAATTGAATTAGATCTTTTAGAAAACAAGACTCGTCTTGATTCCGCTAAAAAGCAGCTCGCACAATCTATAAATACTGACAAAAACAGTGATAATAAAATCAAAAGTGAAAGCTCGATACGAACCACTTATGATGACAGGATCAATGAATTAGAAGTACAACTGGATGGATTAAAACTTCGTTATACCGACAAACACCCAGATGTCATTGAAATTAGTCGTAACTTAGAGCACTTAAATAAATTACGTAGTACTGAGATTGAAAAATATCTTGCGCAAAATGATGAAAACACAGGCAGTTTACAACGTTTAAGTGCTAACCCCGTCATTCAAGAAGTACAAATTCAAGTTAATCAGCTGGAAAACTTAATTGCCTCACTCAATGTTAGAGCTGAAAATTACCGTCAACGTATTATTGAGCTTGAAAATAGAGTGCATACTTTACCGGAAATTGAAGCTGAATTAATTGCACTAAACCGTGGTTATGAAATCACTAAAGCTAAATACGAAGAGTTATTATCACGTAAAGAAACAGCTCAACTTGCTCAACAAGCGGATGAAACTACTGATAAAATACAATTTCGTGTCATTGATCCACCACGTAAAGCATCGAAGCCATCAGGACCAAAACGTTTTATTTTATTTGGAGCCGTCACTCTAGTTGGCTTTGGTGTTGGTATTGGTTTATCGTTGTTAATGAGTCAATTAACTCCTGTTGCAACTTCTACAGCTCAATTAACTAAAATTACTGGCGTACCTATTTTTGGTGTTATCTCTGCCAATGAGAATTTAGGTTTACATAAATGGCATCAGAAGAAAACTATCGTATTTATAGGCTCTAACCTGCTATTGCTCTGCCTATTACTATTATTTGTTAGTTATTTTGTATTCCCTAATCTTATTCAAGCACCATTAAAAAGGATCTTTTAGCCATGAGTACTATTGAAAAAGCGTTGGCTAAACAAAAATTAGCTCAGCATGAAAAACTCGATACTCCTACTGAATGTCAGGCTAAAGCCGATAATAATATTCAAGAAATCAGTAGCTCTTCTGTGCACATGGCAACAGAAAAAGTAAATAATGATAAAGATAAAATAATATTAAATGGTGACCGATTAAATGAACGTGGTTTTATTTACAGCCCTGATAGCGCTCATCATATTCAAGAAGAGTTTCGTCATATCAAGCGAAAACTGCTAAACAATGCTTTTGGTTTAGCATCTAAAACTCTACATAATAGTAACTTAATTATGGTAACTAGTTCTCATTCTAATGAAGGAAAAACTTATGTTGCTATTAACTTGGCATTGAGTATTGCCCTTGAGCAGAATAAAACAGTACTCTTGGTAGATGCAGATGTATTGCGACCTAGCTTACATAGAGAATTAGAGTTTGAAAGTAAAAAAGGCTTACTTGAATACCTACTTGCTGAAGTATCATCGCTTTCCGATATAATTTACAGTACTAACATTGATAATTTAAAGTTAGTACCTGCCGGTAAGCCACATCATTTAACAAATGAACTATTAGCCAGTGAACGCATGGAGAGCTTAGCTAAAGAGTTAGCTGAGCGTTATCCAGACAGAATAGTTATTTTTGATTGCCCACCAATTATTGGTGTAACAGAAACGCCTCTGTTGTCTGATCTTGTTGGTCAAGCGCTTGTCGTTGTAGAAGAGTCAAAAACCAAAACTGATGATGTTAAAACAGCGGTAAGTCAGCTCAATAGTGACATTGCTTTAGGCTTAGTAATGAACAAAACCATTAGATCTAAAAAGGATGTATATGGCTATTATGGATATGGCTATGGTAGAAAAAATCAGTAGACCTCAACTAAAATTGCATGCTTTTGCAATAATTGGCTTATTCTTATCAACCAGCTCTTTAGCAGGTGAATGGCAATTTAATCCTAGTTTAGGCCTTACTGAAACATATACTAATAATGTTGAACTGAATCGACTAAATAAACAATCAAGTTTAGTGAGTCAGTTTATTATTGGTGCGGATGCTAATTATAGCTCAAGAAAATTGCAGTTCTCATTTGCAGGTACCGAAACCCTTGCAGCTTATAGTCACGATAGTGAGCTTAATGATGATTATCAAACTTTACGCGCTGATACCTCATACTCTCTTTGGCAAGATAAGTTGCAAGTCATTGCTAGTTCATCAATAACTAACATCAGTAAAAACGATAGCGACAATAGTTTAGCTGATTTAGTCAGTGGCGATACCATTCAACAACGTGACCATTCTGCGGGCTTTCAATTTAATACAGCTAACAGCGATTATTCTCTATACTCTTCCCTTATTTACAGCTTAACAGAAACGGAAGATAATATAGGTGAAAGCAATGGTTACACGGCATTAATAAATAGTGATAATGGCAATGCCGCTCGTTATGTTTTTTGGCAGATAGACGGTTCTTTTTCTAATCGAGAAAATAACAGTTTTACCAGTGAAAACTACCAATTAGAAACCAAAATAGGTGCTATAACTCCCTATAAATTAAATCCTTTTATTCGTGTATACAATGAAAGAGTCACAGGTACTTTGGCCGGTAGTAATCCCGATGCTATTCCCTCATGGGGCCCAGGATTTCGGTATCAAGCAGCTAAACACTTAATTATTGATGTCTCATATAACTATATTAGAGACGATTCAACAACAAGTGACGACGAACGAACAAGTGACGACTATATTGCTGCCGATATAAATTGGCAACCCTCAGCACGAACATCTCTAAAGGCTGGATACTCTAAGCGCTTTTTTGGTGATTCTTATGAGTTAGATTTTTTACATAGAACTCGGCGATTAAGCAATAGTATTTCTTATCATGAAACCATTGAAGTTTTTGATCGTAATAATTTTCGACAAGTGAATAATAATATTTGGTGTCCTATTACCGCTAGCGCCGTTGAAGATTGTTTACCTTTAGGCGAAACTCCTAGTGACACTACAGGTTTTATCAGTGTACCTGTAAGCTCGCTTGAGCAAGATGTAACTAATGAGTTTTCGTTAAACAAGCGCTTAGCTTGGACATCAACGTTAGCCTTAGCACGCACTACCTTTACCCTAGGTATATCTAACCGAGAGAGAGAGAGCTTAAGTACTGGCATCATTGATAGTTATCTTGACAGCCGTTTAACTGTTATGCGTAGAATGAGTGCTAGAAGTAATTTTACTATCTATGTTAATTACAGCAAAAATGTATTTGATAAAGAGAGGCCTGATGGTCCGAGACAAGAAGATATTTATAAAACACTATCGACTACTTACAATAGAAGTCTAGCATCATCACTCAATGCTTTTATAACGTTACAATACCTTGATCGAGAGTCAAACATTGAGCGTTACACTTATACAGAAGCACGCGCTTCCATTAATTTAACAAAAGATTTCTAACATGTATGAAAGTTACTATGGTTTTAGTGAACGACCTTTTCAATTAAGCCCTGACCCACGTTTTTTCTTTGCAACAAATCACCATCAACGTGCTTTATCTTATTTACAATACGGTTTAGATCAAGGTGAAGGCTTTATTGTTATTACTGGGCCTATCGGTACAGGAAAAACAACGATAGCTCGTAATTTATTAGCTAATATAGCCGATGAAAACATCGTTGCTGCACAATTAGTTACTACAAAATTAACACCCGGTGAGTTACTTGATCTAGTTGCTGCAGAGTTTAAAATAACAGTTACAGGTAACAGCAAAGCAGATGTATTGCAAAGTATAGAAAAGTTCTTAATTAACTTAAATAAGCAAGGTAAACGCGCCTTATTGTTGGTCGATGAAGCACAAAACTTGCCCATTGAAACGGTTGAAGAGTTGAGAATGCTTTCGAACTTCCAGCTCGATAATAAGCCGCTTATTCAGAGTTTTTTGTTGGGTCAAGAAGAGTTAAAGGCAATTATATCTGCCCCTGATATGGAGCAGTTTAGACAGCGTATCATTGCTTCAGCCCATCTAAAGCCACTTAATTCCGAAGAAGTTAAAAATTATATTAATCATAGATTGACGCAAGCTAATTGCTGTATCTTATACAC
>OJBR01000086.1_pt1 | contig 55730 bp, 51 predicted proteins | sample 1591161 | NCBI WGS metagenome assembly OJBR01 (sample SAMN05416803, study PRJEB24817) | seawater metagenome | isolation source: Sea water | place: Canada:Atlantic | collected 2013-07
CTATTTAGGAATGGGCTTTACTTCATTAGGAATGCTAGGAGAGTTACATGAGAAATTACCTGAACAAGCCATTGGCTTGCTGGCATTAGGTGGTCTTATTTATACACTTGGGGTTTTTTTCTATGTCAAAAAAACAGTGCCATACACCCACGCTATTTGGCACCTTTTTGTTTTAGGGGGAGTAACTTGCCACTTTTTGATGATTTATTGGTATGTGTAATATTCACTAATGCCACATTGCGGACGTTTTTATGAATGAAAAATCGACTTAAAAACAGTCCGCAAAGATACGAAACCGGACATTAGCCTTGGTTTATCTAACGACATTTGAACCGATACAAATCAGCCCTGCGTTAGATAATAGAATTGTTCTAAATTTAATCAGGAATTTATAAACTCAAAAATTTTAATTTTATTATAAAATACCAAAGCGGACATTAGAACAATATGATTTTGGTATTAAATTCTATGGCGCTTCACGCCCTGAGCCTGAGATCAAGTTAAACTTTATCTGAAAGCAGTGGTGAACCTCTATCTTTTAAAGCGCGTAAGTATTGCGTTTCATTATATGGTTTTCCATCTTGCCAACATTTGTACACAATCCTTATCCACTTGAATGCTAGTGCTCTTATAGCTGCTTGGTGAGAGCTACCTTTCTCTCTTTGTTGTAGATAATATAAATTAGCCCAATAAGATTTCAGACGTGAATGGGTTGCCCATTCTATAAATGTTTGTCGTAAAAATGTTGAACACTGCCATCGCCAATGAACCCAAGATTTTTGGCCACTTCTTTCTGTTACAGGTGCTATACCTGCATATTGTTGCACTTCTTTGGCTGATTTAAACCTATCTCTTTGCTCCCCGAATGCTGCAAGTAACCGTGAGGATAGAGCAGCACCAGCGCCAGGTAAACTATTAAAAATAGGGGCGTCAGGCAGCTTATCCATCAATTTTAATATCGACTTATTGTACTGTTGAATACATTTCATTGAATTAACTATGCGTTCGATATAGAAAATCACTAGCATGGTATGGCTATCAATTACTGCTTTGTCATCCGTGAGAGGTTTGGCTTTTTTTATCAAAGATACTCTATGGTCAACTATTGTGGAGTTATGTATACCATGATCGTTGAAGAACTTTACTAAGGTTGATTTGTGGGCTTTTTTAGCTTGCTGAAGGGTTGGCCAGCGAGCAATAAAGTCACAAAAAATATGCGTATCTTTTTTGCAAAACCATTCATTAGCTTGAGGGTAATACTGTTTGATTGCATTAATCATTTGATTAACCACTCGTTGTTTATCATCAACTACTTTTCTACGATGCTCCACTAAAAACATGAGCTTACGCATGTTGACACTTTGTTGATTTAAAGGAGGAAAGTGATTTGGGTAACGAAGCATAAGCTCTAATGCTAACTCAGCATCAGTGGGATCATCTTTAGCTTTACTGGGTTTAAAAGCCGTTCGATATTTTGCAAGGGTCGTTGGATTAATCGGTACAATCACAACAAATTCATACCGTTGTAGAGCATACACAATAGGTCCTTTTGTTAACTCAACGGCAACAGCAATTGGTGATCCAAACCTCTTATGAATTCCTTTAACCCATTTATCTATTTCATTAACATCATGCTTTATTATTGAAAATTCACGTTTACCAGTGGAAGGGTCTTGAACGCAAAGATCATGTTTATCATTTGCCCAATCAATGCCAACAAATGCTTTGTAGTTTGTCTTAGTCAAGTGTGAGGTCATGCTAATCTCCTGTTTCATTAATACATGCGCTCCCAAACTCTTCGAAAGCAATATAATGAGCGGTTTTAAGCAAGCCCTGAGTATTCGTTAATGAGTTTGAGACACTCATAATGTCGAAAGCAAAGCGCAAAACATCTAGTGTTTAGGGGCACGATTCGTACAAAATGAGTGCATGTCTACACATTATAGTATTGACTGTTATGTAGACAATTGAAGTTATAATGGGGCACATAACGATTTATAAATATAATGAATTTAAAAAAAGTGGCTTAAGATACCTCTTGTTTAATTGACCATTCCAAAGTTAATATTTGGATTGTCACCGTGCATAAAAAAGCCCAAATAAATGGGCTTAATAATACTTCTTAATTAGCTTTTACTGATGAGCTTCTAGGTCATTTGGAGATGGGGGATTTTGCTTTCTTGGTGGAAAGCGAGTAGCTGGGTATCCATCCATTTCTGAGTGCCATTGATATTTCTTATCCTTTAGGTCAACAATTTCTGGAATATTACATTCACTCATAACCTCATAGCGAATTGGCTGACCAGCTAAAATAGTAGTGTTTGCTTCTCCATTATCAATCGAAACCTCGCCGCTGACGATCACGTAATTAATTCCTTTGGTATATAAGCCACGTTCACCAATTTTCATTGTTGCTGCGTCTGCGATAGTTTCAGGATTGAAAATAGTTATATCGGCAATCATCCCAGGCTGCAATCTCCCGCGTTCTTGCATGGGTTTTAAGCCAGCTAACGATAGGTATTTTGCTGCAACATAGGAGGCATTATTAACGATATCCATTAAAGGGATACCTTGTTCACGAGCTTCCCTAAACACAATACCATTTGAGCTGGCGTTTCTAGGATGCCCTCCATAAGCGCTAGCGGGTGCATCTATTGGTAGTAACTCTCCATTCTCATCATAATATGCGATAGCATCACTCGCAATAACAATATCCTTCATATGCGGCCATTCTTTCAACCATGTTGGGTCACGGACAATAATGAAGATCGGCATTTCAGGTGACTCTCTCTGCATTTTGAAAAACTCTTCTTCAGACTTAAAAAGTTCTCCTGTCAGTGGATTAAAGATGTGTTTTGTTGGATCTATATTGTTATTTTTGATTTTGTCTGGAAGTAATTGTGGTGTCGCTATATTAGGATTACCTGTAATTGCAGGATAGTATTCCGCAAAAATAGGCATTCCTTTTTCTTGCAGGCGACGAGTTAGCTCATACGTTTCCTGCCAATTTTGATTTTGTATATGTGAGACTATCAGCTTTCCATCAAGTGCTACTGCATTTGCAACAACTTCTCTCACTCCTAATGTGTAGTTTGTGGGCAAACTTTCGGTCGGGCCAAAACGTGTGTGAGCACCAAAATAGCGGTCATGCTTTGCAGCAAGTTTTTGCAGGTCAAATACTTCATAAGTAGGTGTTCCATAACCCATATACCCTACAGTAGAGGCTACGGCAATTGCTCCATCGCACATACCTTGCTCAAACATTTTCAAAATCTGTTGGTGTTGTTCTGGATCAGGAATATCAAGCGCCCATGAAGCATGTTCGTCTTGCTGGGCAAGCCCCCTAGCTTTGAGAATATAAGTAGGGTCTGATGTGTCTTCTTCAGATAAACCATCAAGGACAACACGACGCACTTCTTCATGGCCAATACCGGAGCCATAATTTACAAAGGCTTTTCCATCGTATTTGTCATAGAACATCTTTGCATTTGAAACACCAGCTTCAGTATCAAGCAAAGTAGTGATGCCATCATGTGCCATCATCTTTGTATCAAATGGAGAAAATGCGTGGTTATGTGTGTTGATAAAGCCAGGGGCAACGACATGACCTTTTACATCAATGACTCGTTTTGCTTTGATTTCCCCCTTTGTTATTAAAACAATACGATTACCCTTGATGCCTACATTTCGCTGTCCATCAAAGTTACACTCTGGGTCCATTACCCGACCATTAATAATCGCTATATCTATCTCCTCTGTATTTGGAGTCATCTCAAATGAGCAATTGGTATATGGCGAAGTTCCGATACCTAAATCATTAGCTGCTTTTTCAAGCGGCTTCTCAGTCATCATACAACCTGTAATAGCAAAACTAGCTGCGGCTGCACCTGCTAGTATTTTTAATTTATTCACATTAACGCCCCAATATCATATTTAAAACTAGGATCTTACCTCCACGGATAATATTATTTTTAATAGACTCTCGCAAACTGTCACCTTCATAAAAGCATTATTGAACACTGTAATTTTTCATTCACCGTAGAGCTTGTTCAACGTAGACTACGGTGAACTATGCAGTTGGTTCATCAGGCCAATATTGGCTGAATATTAATTGCAATTATAATCGAAGAAAATAACAAGGTAACCATGGCTGCAATACCATCTTTCCACGTATCAAAACGAAAATGAAAGAAAAGTGCGCCTATTGATGTCCCTGCAATACTCAATGCACCCGCTAGGCTAATTAGCGGATTTGACGACCACATGGCGATTGCACCAAATAACTCTACAAACCCTACTAACATCATCACTTGGCGGTTTAATCCGTAAGAAGTAAAAAACTTTAGCTGTATTTCAAATATCTGTTTTTGCCAACCCGTAACCTTAACCGAGCCAGCTAATAAAAAGAATGCGGTTAATAACACCATCAAACCCGTGATAAATATATTCATAGTAACTCCAAGAAATGTTGAACTTGATGACATAATAAAGCACCATCAACTTTAATTATATTGAAAATGATCGGTAATTATTATGAATGAAATTAATATAGCAAAAGTAGACATCAACCTATTAAGGTCGCTTAAAGCATTATTAATAGAAAAACATGCAGGTAGAGCGGCAAAAAGATTAAATGTTACACAATCTGCCATGAGCCATACATTGTCTCGATTAAGAGTGGTATTTGATGATCCATTATTCATTAGAACTTCCAAAGGTTTAGAGCCAACCCCACGCGCACTATTACTCACCGACCGATTATCATTAATACTCAATGAAATAAATGTATTACTTGAACCTCAGGTATTTCAGCCTGAAAAATTATCTTTTAGATTTAAAATACAAACCCATGATTTTATTTTATCAAGTTACCTAACCCGTGCATTTTCAGCGATTAATAAAATAGCGCCTAACGTGGTTTTTGACATTAAAAGCATTACGAGCCAGTCTTATGAGCTTTTAGATCAAGGAGATAGCGATATTATTATTGCTGCAGGGTTGCAGGCCAAAACAAAATTTATACAAACAAGCATGTTAGAGGAAGACATTGTTTGCCTTTTTGATAGCCAACATCCTATTTTAAATGCGTGGAATATCGAAAATTTATTTAAATATCCGCATATTAAGTTAAGCCTACTAGACGATAAAGATGATCCTATTGCACAATATGGTATTAAGCATAAGCTGCCTGAAAGAACCATAGGCGCTTACACCGATTCCTTACATAATCAGTCTATATTGTTAAAAGGTACTAATTTTATTGCTTTCTTACCTCGTGCTTTAGCAGAGCAAGCTTGTTTGCAATATGGTTTAACGATAAAACCCTGTCCTTTTAATGTGCCCAATATCACTATCAGAGGTATTTGGCACGAAAGAAACCATAATCAACCAGCCCATCAATGGTTAAGAACTATGCTACTAAAAAACATTGAAACTAATACCTGTTTATAAAATAGGAAAAAATAGCGAATTAAATTCATAGGTCCTCGAAATAGATCTTTATTAACATGTTTGATATGTATTATTAACACGGTTCATATGGGTTATTAATATTTTTCATAACTCGTGTGATCTACCTTTCACTATAATAACGTATTGATTCTAAAGTTTAAAACGGACTAAACTTAATGAAACTAAAACTAAAGTATAAAAACCTGATCAGCATTGCGTTATTACTGATACCTATTACCTCTATCGCTGCAACTGAGTGGGCAGCGGTATCAAATGAAAGCGAATTAGCCAAACTTTTCACTGACACCACAATGGTGGCGACGTTAAAAGACGATGTTACAGCAGAAGCTAAATATTACGCTGATGGAACTGGTGAACTTAACGCGTGGGGAGATATCTTTAAACGCGAATGGAAAATTGAAAACCAGCAAGCCTGCCTGAAAAAAAATAAAACATGGCAATGTTTTAACATTGCTAAGCAAGGTAACCAATACCGAGCAATAGACACTACAACAAACGAGCAAGTTATTTTTACGGTCAACGGACAAAAAATAAACTCTACTGCCGTTAATAAAACCTCTACCGGCGGTGCAGCAGCGCCTTCTGCTGAAGAATTAGCTAAAACTTTAGCTAACCCCAATACACCTTTAGCTTCACTGAATTTTAGATTGCAACAACGTCAATTTGAAGGTACTACAGCCAACGCTGATAGCCAGTCGAGTACCACCTTACTCTTCCAACCTTCTATGCCATTTACGCTAGATAACGGTGATATGGTATTTTTCAGACCTGGTATCCCTTTACTTATCGGGCAACCTGTCTTTGACGGCAGCACGGGTAACTTTGAAAGTGAAACTGGGCTAGGCGATATTGGTTTTGATATAGCCTATGGCATAACAACGAAAACGGGTTGGGCATTTGCTACCGGTTTAGCGGGAAGTTTACCTACCGCAACGGTAGACGGTATGGGTACAGATAAGTTTTCTGTAGGCCCAGAACTACTTGTCGCTAAATTAGGAAAGGATTATGTATTAGGGGCTTATCCTAATCATATGTGGGATGTCGCAGGCTCAGGAAATACAGATGTTAGTGTTACCAATGCACAACTGTTTGCTATATGGCTACCGGGTGGTGGCTGGAATGTAGGTTCAACACCTATTCTTTCTTATGATCACATCAACAAACAAGCAACTATTCCGGTTAATTTAACCGTTGGTAAAACCATAATTTTTGATGGTACACCATGGAAATTAGGTGTGGAGTTTAATTACTATGTTGAAAAGTCAGACACTATAGGCGCTACATGGATGATAGGTTTTAACTTGGGTCCAGTCGTTAAAAATGTTGTAGCGGAATGGCTTCAGTAACAGGGAACTAATAACATTCTTATGAAAACACCTCTTTCTCGGATAAATTTTATAACGTCCTTGAGCATAAGTATTCTTAGCTTAAGTTTCTTTAGTGTTAGTACCTATGCAAATAAAGAAGAAAGCACTAATGAAGTAAAAGAAAATCAAACCGTTAAACATAAGTCAGGCTATGAAGATAAAAACCAGCTTGATGGACGTACTTCCGTTGAGTCTGAGCTTGAAGAAGAGGATCGTATTACCGATCCTTTACTTGTTTTTGAATCTTTAGATGGCGCGCTTAAACCTTGGTTCGATTTTAAAAAATCAGTCAACGATGACCATGGTTTTCGTTTTGGCATTTATTACAATGCCCTTTATCAAAGTGCCAATGAAACTATCACAGGTAACGAAGATACTGGCGCGTTAGGTATTATTCGTTTTAATGGCGCTTGGGATATTGTTGGCAGAGGCACTAAAAATATCGGTACTCTTTATTTTAATATCGATAATCGCCATAAACTCGGTACTGACATCGCACCGGCAGGTTTAGCGAGCGAAGTCGGTTATGCGGGCATGACCGGCACTTTGTTTTCGGATGTTGGCACCGTACTGGTCGACTTAAATTATCAGCAACGTATTAACGATTCGCGTGGTGGATTTCTTGTTGGTCGTTTTGATCCTAACGATTATGTTTTTGTATCAGGTTACGCTAATCCATGGACTGGTTTTCAAAATGTCGCGGTATTACTTAACCCTTCAGTTGCTTTACCTGATGCAAGTTGGGGTGTCGGTGGTGGTCATTGGCTTAGTGATGAATTTTATGCACTAGGAACAATTAACGATGCTAATGGCTTATTAACCGATAATCTAGATTTTTTCTCAGGTGGTGCGGAGTTTTGGAAATCGTTTGAATTTGGTTGGTCGCCTGATACAAGCAAACGTTACACCCATCAAGTTAATATGTCGTTCTGGCATGTGGATGAACGTGACGGCATCACTTCTGAAGACAGCTATGGTATAGGTATTTCTGCCAACTGGTTATTCGATAATGGCATCATGCCTATCTTCAGAGCGGGTATATCAAAAGGCGCTTCACCCATTTATAACGAAACCGCCACCCTTGGTCTAACTTATCAAATAGAAAGCCGCAGTGATGAATTAGGTATTGCCGTGAACTGGGGCAAGTTACCTTCCGATCAATTTAGAAATCAAATCACGACTGAACTATATTATAAATTACAACTAGCACAAAACTTAGCTATTACCCCCAGTATTCAGTTGTTAACTGACCCTGCTTTGAATAATGAAACCGATGATGTTGCCATTTTCGGTTTACGTTTGAGGTTTAGCATGTAGAGTTTTTCAATGAGTTAACGTTTTAAAACTAAAATCAATACTTCATTAACAATTAACAGGGACATTATCATGAAAAAATCACCACTGGCTTTATCACTAAGCTTAGCAATCGGGTTAGCCGCTTGTAATAGCACCTTTGCAGACAATAGTACCGAAAAAGCAGCTAATGAACCGTCAGCCATGGGACCCGCCCCTGCATTTGAAATGCGCGCTCGACCGACCGATAAAAAAGAATTTGATGAATATGTTAAATATTTAATTGAAGTAGCAGAGCCACGTACAGCACAACAACTTAAAGATGATGATTATATTAAAGCGCGTTATAAAGATACGATGATTGTTGATAGTTTATTTGTTGGCGCACCAGACTTTCCTGCAGGCTTTTCAGAACAAGCTTATGAAAATGCCACGGATCATTCGGTAAACAATAAATTTAATGTTATTTCTGCAACAGTAACCAATGCAGGTAAGCCTGATACGCCTGCCGTTGTTGAACAGCGCATGAAAGATACCAATGAATATTGGGCAAAACTAAGCGACAAATATATTCAAGTGAAAAACATGAGTGATTTTGACCGAGCTAAACAGGAAGGGAAATTAGGCGTATTTCATAACCACCAAGGCATGATGCCATTAAGCCCAACGGGTGATTCAAAAGAAGCGATTGCTAACCTAAATAAGTTTTATGACTTAGGTTTACGCCAATTAATGTTTACCTATAATATAGACACCCCTTATTCAGATGGCGGTGTTTCAAATTCAGATGGTACAGATAAAGGTGTTCACGCGGTAGGTTTTGACGTGATTAAAGAAGCTAACCGTTTAGGTATTGCCCTGGATTGCTCACACTCCTCTAATGAAACCTGTGTTGAGGCTGCACAAGCTAGCACTAAACCTATTATGTTATCTCATTCCAATCCCCACACTTTCCAACCGATAGACCGCAGTGCATCGGATAAAGCTATACAGGCCGTAGCCGCTACAGGTGGCGTTATTTGTATTAACTTTATTGGTGGTTTTTTAAACCCACAAGGTGACTCTTCACCTTTTAGTATTGCTAAACATGCTGAATATATTAAAAATTTAGTGGGCGCAGAGCATGTTTGTGCAGGCTCTGATTACGTATGGAATTATGGAGACACCCTACATTGGATATTAAATAATCCAAAAGACTTCCCAATAGAAATGGGCTACGCCACGCCATCACATATGGGTAAACCAGGTGAAATGTGGGGTGCAGCACGCGTATTAGAAGAAACTTACGGATGGACACATGAAGAAGTTGCTGGTTTCTTAGGTGAAAACTTAGTGCGCTTTTATCGAGCGAGCTGGGAATAACTGATAATCAACTTTTAACGATAACTGAGTGCGTTAAATAAAGATTATTTAACGCACTTTACTTTGTTTTTAGACTTTAGCTATTTAGATAATAACTAACTAACTAACTAACTAACTAACTAACTAACTAACTAACTAACTAACTAAGTAAAATAGGAATGAAACATGAAAATTAAAAGTATTACTTCAGCGCTACTGCTTTCAAGTATTGCTTTATCAGCGTGTGCCGATGAAGCGAAAGCTTTACCTAAAACGATTTTTAAAAACGTCAGCATCTTTAATGGTACTGACAACAAGCTGATTAAAGGCTGTGATGTTGTTATTGAAAAAAACAAAATAACAAACGCTTGTGCGAAGTCAGTAAAAGCGGCTAAAGGCGATACCGTTATTGACGGTAAAGGTCGTACCTTAATGCCTGGTTTGATAGATGCACATGTACATTTAAACCTGCAAAATTTAGCCAACCCTGCTGCAATCGACGGGGTTAGTAACATGACATGGGAAGAAGTCGGCGCACTCGCTTATGACGCCTCTCAAGAGTATTTGTATTCTGGCTTTACGACGGTGCGTGATTTATGTGGTGCACATGATGGTCTACGTAGGCATATTGAAAAAGGCACCTTAACAGGGCCGCGCATCTATTTATCGGGTGCTTGTATCTCACAAACATCAGGTCATGGTGATTGGCGACCAGCTTCGCAAGTGGTGCGCACCAATATGAATACCACGAGCCATGTAGAAAACTTAGGTATTGTTATCCTTGCTGATGGCGCCGATGAAGTTTTAAAGGCAGCGCGAAATAACTTAGCGGGTGGTGCTGATTTTACTAAAATGATGGCAGGTGGCGGCGTTACCTCAACGCGCGATCCTTTACATTCATTACAAGGCACTATGGATGAATTACGCGCCATGGTAACGGCGACTAAGCAGTGGGACACGATAGGGGCTGTGCATGCTTATCATGATGAGTCAGTTAGACGCGCTTTAGAAGCAGGCGTAATGTCTATTGAGCACGGCAATTTAATGGCAAAAGAATCTACTTTTAAGTTAGTTAAAAAGAAAGGTGCTTTTGTAGTTCCAGCCTTGGCGGGTTTTTCAGACCAATTATTTAAGCACCCTATTTACGGTAACCCTGATTTACCTATGCGTGCTAAAGTTGAAATTTTAATAAAAAATAAAGACAATTGGATAAAACTGGCGAACAAAACCAATATCAACATAGGCTTTGGTACCGACATTGTTGTTTCAACAAAAGCAGCTTCGCGTGGTATACGTGATTTTCAGATGGGTATGTTCCAAGAAGGTTTTGGTAACTTTAAAACGCTTTATTTCATGACAGGTGCAAACGGTAAGCTTATGGGGTTAACGGGTAAAAACAATCCTTACCCTGATGGCAAATTGGGAGTTATAGAAAATGGTGCTTACGCTGATATTATTTTAGTTGATGGTAACCCATTAAAAGACTTGTCAGTTCTCGGTGCTACTTTCGATATGTGGGCAACCCCAAGAGCAACACGAAATATTAAAACTATTCCGTTTGTGATGAAAGACGGCAAGGTTTATCACAACGAAATTTAACGGACGCTAAAAGGCAGCTTATTAAGCTGCCTTTTACTTATTTACTAGGAGGCTCATCCATGAAAATTCCAGCACTATTAATCACACTACTGCTTTTAGCTGTAAGTTTGCCAAGCTTCGCAAAGTCAAAAGACTTACGTCACTTTATGTTTGTTGGTGAGCCAACCGCTGCTGCTTGGAAATTTTTAATGGATAATCCAGAAGATAGAAAGGCACAAGTAGCAGGCGCTTTTAAGGCGTTGGGCGGCGAAGTGGTCAGTTATTACTTTGGCCTTGGTGACGGTAAAAACTATATTACTGTGACTATTCCTAACGATAATGAATTAATTCAGGCTATTTATTTAATGCGCCTACCAAGCGGTTTATTAAAGTCATACCAAGTGATTGAACTCATGCCAAGTGAACAAATGAGTAAAGCATTAAAGCGCTCAGCAGAATTAATTGCTAATGATAAAACTGTAAAATAATTTAACCAATTTCACTACTTTGAATACTAGTCAGATGATAGTTAGATTTAAACTCGCTTTGGGGATTTTAGAGCTAATTCAATGCAAAAAATTTCGGCACAATCTCAATTGTGAAAAGATATGAGTTTTTATATAAAAACGACAACTTTAGGATATCTGATCTTCCGTTTTCAACTCAAAAGCTAAGGTCAGCAATTGGCTATCAGTTGACCTAAAGAGCACCCAGCTGCTAACGTCAACTAAGCGCACAAAGTGATCATCATTTATCTAAAGAATATATTCTGTTGCCTAACACCAAGACACAAAAAAGCCGCACTATCTATTAATAACAATAAAGAGTGCGGCTTTTTACTAATTACATTTCATTGCCCTATTGAAGGCAATAAAACCTAGGTTAAGTTGTTGATAGCAACTTCAGGGCTAACATCAGCATCGTAATCAACACCATCAATACCAAAACCAAACAGTTTTAAGAATTCTTGATGGTAAGCAACATAATCTGTTAATTCATCAATAGTATCAGTATCAACACTATTCCAAATATCAGTAACACGTTTTTGAACGCTATCTTCTAACTCTTTATAATTCTGACGGAAGCGACCTTCTTCATCTAAACGAGGCGAGTCACTGTAAATGTTCTCTTTGAATAAGTTAGCAATTTGCTCAATACAACCTTCATAAGTTCCATCGGCTTTCATCACTTTGAACATAGCTGAGATGTATAAAGGCATAATAGGAATAGCTGAGCTTGCTTGTGTTACCACGGCGTTTAATGAAGTAACACGAGCTTGACCGTTTAAGTCGGCTGTTGCTGCGTTAATCGCTGTTGCAGCTCTGTCTAAATCTTCTTTCGCTTTACCAATAGTCGCTTTACCATAGATTGGCCAAGTTAATTCTTTACCAATGTAGGTGTAAGCTACTGTTTTAACACCTTCAGCTAAAACACCGGCTTCACCCAATGCGTTCATCCACAATTCCCAGTCAGCGCCGCCCATTACATCAATAGTCCCTTGAATTTCAGCATCATTTGCTGCTTCAACAGAGACTTCATCAATAACACGCTTTGAGGTATTAAGGTTTTTAGTGGTAACACTTTGGCCAATTGGCTTTAACGTAGAAGAATATACTTCGCCAGTATCTGGATCAGTTCTACGAGGAGATGCTAATGAATAAACAACTAAATCAACTTTACCCATATCAGCTTTAATTGCTTCAATTGCTTTTGCTTTTATTTCATGAGAAAAAGCATCGCCATTAATGTTTTTAGCATAAATGCCAGCTTCATCAGCTGCTTTTACGAATGCGGCGGTATTGTACCAACCAGCAGAGCCTGTTTTCTTTTCTGTTGGTGGCTTTTCAAAGAAAATACCTAATGTTTTTGCATCATGACCAAAAGTCGATGTGATACGTGACGCTAAACCATAACCAGTAGAAGCACCGATAACCAAAACATTTTTAGGACCCGAAGTCGCTGATGTTTGTGCTTTTACATAAGCAATTTGCTCATTCACATGCGCTTCACAACCTACTGGGTGAGCATTAGTACAGATAAAACCACGAATTTTTGGCTTGATAACCATAAGTTAACCTTTTTATTTATATTAGTGACTCAGCTACAGTAAGTATATAGCTAAGGTTTGAAAGAAACTTTCAAGAATTTGATGTCATTGTACCTTGCCTCAAGCATAAAGAGGTATGACCAGAATACAATATAATTATTTGTTCTACTTTCCGCCGCCTAAACAGTTAGGAGAGCTTGGTGTATTGGCAGCATACTGCTCTTGCCATTCTTTTTCTGTGTAGGTATGTAACGCCAGTGCATGAATTTTTTCAGCAAGCTCTTCTGAAAGTACGGCATTTACTAAACGATGACGTTTTATTAGTCGTTCGCCTTCGAAGGCTTTGGCAACAATCACGACTTTAAAGTGTGACTCACTGCCCGGCGGCACATTGTGATTATTACTTTCATTTATCACATCTAAATGTGGTGGTTGAAATGCATCAAGCAGTTTTTGTTCGATAACAGAGGCAACAGTCATTATTTTCTCGCTGAGTGTAAAAAAAGTAGTAGGTGAAGTAGCAAATATTTTAGCTGATTTAAGAGGATAGACCAACAATATGTTGTGGATTATGGCACAATAGTAGCCAATTTTTACTGACCTTTAGCCAATTTTTATGATCAGCCCTTTTATTATTAATGATAAGAACTTATTTCTAAGCCGTTTTCCCGTTGCACAAGTAAATCGTAGCTTACAAGCATGGGATTCTGCCGATGAGTACCTAGTAAACCATGTTAATGAAGAAGGCTTAATTAAGGCTAATACAAAGTTAGCTATTTTTAATGATGCATTTGGCGCAGTCACTACAAACTTTTGTCATTCTGGTAGTGATGACGCAAACGTTATTAGCATTAATGACTCGTATATTAGTAGCCAAGGCATCAGTTATAACATTGAGCAGAATGCTCTTGATGATAGTAATATTACCCAGCTAAGTTCTCTTGATAACTTACCTAATGATATTGACGTCATTTTATATAAAATTCCTAAAAGCAAATCACTGCTCATTGAACAACTCATTCAAATAAAAAAATCAGTCAATGATAGCTGTATTTTTATTGCCGCCGATCGCGCCAAAGAAATTCACAGCTCAACGCTTAAAGTTTTTGAAAAACATTTAGGCACAACCAAAACGTCTTTAGCAGTAAAAAAAGCACGGTTGGTGTTTTGCCAATTTGATAATAAGCAAGTACACCAGTCGCCTTTCCCAACGGTGTGGCCTCTTACTCATAATTCGACTAGTGATAATTCATCAAGAGAGCTAACCATTAGCAACCACGCCAATGTTTATGCCCGAGAAAAACTCGATATTGGCGCTCGATACTTTATTGAGAACTTACCTAAAGTAGCAGCTAATAGTAAGGTTATTGATTTAGGTTGTGGTAATGGTGTTGTTGGTTTAACGGTATTAGCTAACCAAGCTGAAGCACAGGTTCAATTTATTGATGAATCTGTTATGGCTCTTGCTTCTGCGAAGCAAAATATCATGACAAACTTACCTGAAGTGCTTGAGCAATGTGAATTTACCCTTAACGATTGTTTAACCGATATAGAAGGCGGTAGTGTTGATTTGATTTTATGTAACCCTCCTTTTCATCAAAATACTGCAACCACAGATCACATTGCTTGGCAGATGTTTAAAGACAGTCATAGAGTGCTGAAAAAAGGTGGTGAATTACGTATCATTGGCAATAGACAATTAGCCTACCATATTAAATTACAGCGCCTTTTTGGTAATGAAACCTTAATAGCGAGCAATGATAAATTTGTCACCCAGTCTGCAATTAAACGATAAAAAAATAGAGAAGAAAATGAACATCACTACCTTTAAATTAATCGCCATAGCTTTATTATTTATTAGCATTGTTGGCTGTAGTACAGCACCTACACATTTGATTGTTGCGCCGCAAGTCTATCTTTCACCATCGAACCAATTATCGGGTAAAGAAGCACAATTGAACGTTGTGGATATGCGTACTAGCCCTCATATTATTCAGATATTAGAAAAGGATGAAGCGGCAGTCATTCTTTCTTCAGAGCAACGCCTCGAAGATATAATTCAAGGACTCTTAGCAAAGCAGTGGCAACAGCAAGGATTAACGTTAACTAATTCTGCAAACAATCAGGTAACCGTTAGTATCGAAAAGGCTATCATCAGTGTTGATCAAGAAAGTGTCAGTTACAGTACTCAAAGTGAAATTATCATTAAAGTGTCAATCGATAACAGCAAACAAACACTGACTAGCAGTTTTAAAAATAGAGCACACAGTGAAGGTGCTCTTAACGCCGATATTGCCGTATTAGAACGAGAGTTTAATCAGCACTTGAGTACTTTGATAAAACAAATATTAATCAGTAAAGATATTAAAACTTTCTTATAGTGGTAGGTAATTTTGAAAAATATTGTTCACTTTATAATAGCAAGCACACTGATCATTCTAAGTAGCTTTAGCTATGCGGTTGATCCAACCAATATCTATCCTAAAGTAAAATTAGAAACATCTATGGGTGTTATTGTAGTTGAACTCGATAGAGTGAAAGCGCCCATTACAGTGAATAATTTTCTGGAATATGTGGTTAAGGGTGAATATAACAACACTATTTTCCATCGCATAATAGACGACTTTATTGTGCAAGGCGGTGCTTATGACGCTAAATTTACCGCCAAAGAATTAGGCAAAAATATTGTTAACGAATCAGGAAATGGCCTAAAGAATGAAACGGGTACAATCGCGATGGCGAAAGAAAATAGACCGCATACAGCCAACCGCCAATTCTTTTTTAATCTTGCAGATAATACAACATTAGACCCTGGAAGAAAGTGGGGCTATGCAGTTTTTGGCGCTATTATTGAGGGTGAAGAAGTACTAGAAGCAATCGCTAAAGTACCAACAGATTATAACGAGGCTATGGCTTGGAATGATGTGCCGGTAAAACCTGTCACTTTAATTAAAGCAACGTTATTACCTGCTGATTAGCAGGTTTATTAATAATTTTCACCAACAGTAACTTACAAAAATACTGAATAAAAATGACTTTTTCTTTGACAAAAAGCCAACTATCACCGATACATAAGTTAGCCAATAAACTTTCTCGCAATTCAATTCAAGCCGTGAAGTAATAATAAAGGCATTAATACTTTTCGGTGAACATTAAGCCTATAGCAAACCACCGTCATCTTCTGTATCAAACGATACATGTATTTTAAGGGGACTTCATGATGATTGAACAATTCATCGATCATAAAATACTACAAATGCATGCTTATGTGAGCGCAGTTATCGAACTAAAGTTGCACTATACTGAACTCGACCATTTTATTGTAGATACCATGTCTGAGTGGACACTATTAAAAGTTATTGATGAAACGCCACACAGCGCTAAAGAACGAGTATTTTGGCATTTGATGCATGAAGTTAGCTTGCATGGTGCCCAAGCACTAACACAAGATCTATTTTTCAAAAGTGAAATGAATACCTGCTTAGATTTTTTTAACGGTATCGGTAGTTACCCTATTGATTGTATTGGCTGGCGCCCTATCCCTTAATTGAGCTGATTAGCGGTTCGCACCTAAAATACCACTCAAATATCGTATACCGCTTCTTCAAACAGCAAGCCTCTGATAAACTTAGAAGAAATAAGAACCTAATTTTAAGTTACTCGCTAATGCCCACAACTAGCCAAGTACAAAGCACCTCCTTTAAAGAAGCTATTTTAAATAAGCGTATGCTTATTTGTATTTTTACTGGCTTTAGCTCAGGTCTGCCGCTATTTGTTTTATATCAATTGGTGCCCGGCTGGTTACGTGATGAGGGCGTAAGTCTCACTGAAATAGGACTTTTCTCATTAATTGGCATCCCTTATGTGTGGAAATTCCTTTGGTCACCATTGATGGATCGCTACTCACTCGGTGTGCTAGGCAGACGCCGAAGCTGGATGTTAGTAACACAACTTTTATTATTAGGCTCTATCGCTGGTTTTGGCTTTGTCAATCCTATTATGGATATATGGTCGGTAGCCTATTTAGCTGCAGCAGTGGCATTTTTCAGTGCGAGTCAAGATATCGTGCTTGATGCTTATCGACGAGAATTATTGCCTGATAACGAACTAGGCTTAGGTAACTCGATTCACGTACAAGCATACCGTCTCTCAGGACTGGTGCCAGGCTCACTCGCTTTTATACTAGCTGATCATATGAGTTGGCAATCCGTATTCGTCATAGTCTCTGCTTTCATGTTACTAGGCGTATTACTAACACTTTTTATTAAAGAGCTTGATTCTGAACACGCCGCACCTAAAACCTTGCAAGAAGCCGTAGTATTGCCCTTTAAGGACTTTATACAAAGCAAGGGGCTTAAATCTGCCGGGTATACGTTATTGTTTCTAGTACTTTATAAGTTAGGAGACAATATGGCGACAGCCTTACAAACGCCATTTTTCATTGACATGGGCTTTAGCAAAACAGAAATAGGTGTGGTTGCTAAGACTTCATCATTAATTGCCATGACCATTGGTATAGTCGTTGGCGGTCTAGTAATGATCAAGCTAAGCATTAACCGAGCGCTATGGTTGTTTGGTTTTGTACAAATTCTAAGTATTTTAGGCTTTGCTGCCCTCGCTGAAATTGGACATAACACCTATGCTTTAGCCATGGCCATGGGATTTGAGTATTTGGGCGTTGGTTTAGGCACTGCAGCTTTTACCGCCTTTATTGCTAAAACAACTAACCCAGCCTTTGCTGCGACACAAATAGCTTTATTTACAGCATTAGCCGTAGTGCCACGCACCTTCGCTAATGCCACGACAGGCGTTATTGTTGAAGCGATAGGTTGGACGAACTTTTATTTTCTTTGTACGGCTTTAGCTGTTCCGGGTATGTTGATGCTACTTAAAGTTGCCCCTTGGAATGAAACATCCCTTAACACGAGCACAAGTTAACTATTATGATAAAATTTTTCTTTTTAATGCCTATTATTATGTGTGCCATTTGGATTTGGTATCTCAATGCCCATAATTACAGCCTTAAAGAGGGTATTAAAGGCTTCACTTATATTCTCGCTTTCAATACTATCTTTATTGGTTTCTTCGTGATGATGATTTATATAACACATTGATTTAAATAACTAATACATCACAGCCTAAGTGTGAACGTCATTCCCCTCAGAACTTAATAATCAAAGTACATATATTATTAAGACTAGTGTGGAGATATTTACCTAGCGTAAGACTCTGTTAATTTGATAAGAAACATAGCAAGCAGATTTTTAATAACATACACTACTGCTATATTTTTATAGCCTTTTATTAGTCTTATGTTAAATGTTGATCAAAGTGTTTTAGATGATATTGGCCGTGGTTTTTCCGTTCCAGCCCAGCCTAAATTACTGCTAGAGTTACTCACGCTTATGGCAGACGCAAATCCAGATATTCATGCTATTAGCCGTGCTATTAGTAAAGATATAGCGGTGAGTGCCACTATATTAAAAACCATTAATTCTCCTCTATATGGGCTAGGTAGAACAATAACTGATATTAAAATGTCGGTTAACTATATTGGTATTTTTGGTGTCGTAAGGTTAGTTACAGGTAGTTTACTCAAAAAGAGTTTTGACCCAAAAAACTGCAGTATAGATTTAGAAGATTTTTGGCAGTTAACTTCCGATATTGCCAATGTAGCTATGTCACTTGGCCAAAGGTATAAGCCTGATATTGCTAATGATAGGTTTTTCAGTTTGGGATTATTTCATGCCTGCGGTGTACCTGTAATGGCGATGAAATATAATGATTACCAACAATTACTAGATAATGCATTAACAACACCAGAGCTTGCACTCACTGAACTCGAAGAGAAGCACTATGGCGTAAATCATGCGACTATTGGTTATTACGTTGCCAGTTCATGGCGTTTACCTAAAGACGTTTGCCAAATAATTTTACAACACCGTGATAGGCATTTTATTAGTAGGCTTGATGGCTCACAAGAACAAGATTTATTTGCAGTACTTAAATTGAGTGAGTATTTAGTTTCAATGAAGTATTCAGATTGTCCCAGCGCGGACTGGTCCTATGTACAAGAAAATGTCTGCAAGGTTTTAGCTATTGATGAAGATGCTTTGCACAGCCTGGCATCAGAATTTACAGCGAGCTAATAAAGTGGAATAAAGACACAACTAAAAATATGTAATTCATTAAAAATGCTCTTGAAGCATCTTTAATGAATTATCTCTGAGTTATCACAAACCGTTAGTAAACTTCCCCCAAGAAAGTAATAACGCTCTAAAATCATCTAAACCACAACTAGCCATTTCATTTTGATCTAAATGAATATGTTCGTCTGTTAACATCTCAGGTAAACCTTCACCACTGCCGTTTAATGAACCGTTCATGCTGACATTGGTCTGTATCGAGACATCTTCATTATTTAGCGTGATAGAGTATTCACTGCCTGTGATAAGTAGCTCTTGAGCCTGGCCTGTTTCAATGTTATCTATCGCTTTTAACAAGTCCGTAAGCTTAGTGACACTATGCCCAAGCTCAACTTCCATCCAAGGGCCTATGACCTCGTGCTCTAATGAAAAGAGTGCGCGGGCTTCGCCTGTTATGGCGTCATGTACAAATTCGTATTCCATAGCCTTTCCTATCGATGGGGTATTAAATGGGCCTGCACCCGTTCCACTTGAACAGACGCATCTTCAAGTGGAACGGGTATATATTAAGTGTAGCAAAGCTTTGCAGCTTTAATAAAAAATAGTATAACTACGTGGATCGATTACTGTGCTTGCCAGTTGCAATCAAGTAGTACTTTATTATCAGCTACTTTATCTTCTGGAGCCAAATACACTTGGCCGGTAAAGGTATCATTTTTACCAATAACCCCCACGCCTTTCGGTGTACCTGTCATGACAATATCGCCATCTTCAAGACTCATAAACGTTTGTAATTCTTTCAGAATATCAGCTGGTTTTGCCATCATTAGACTGACGCCTCCCTGCTGCTTGAGAACATCATCAATCATCAGTGATAAGTTCAATTGTTGAATATCGTCTTGCTCTATACTGACAAAATCACTAAAAATAGCGGAGTTATCAAACGCCTTAGCACGTTCCCAAGGAAGCCCTTTAACTTTTAATTTTCCTTGTACTTCGCGCTTGGTTAAATCAAGACCAAGACCTACGGCAGTAAACTTTCCACCTTGATAAAGAAAACTTAATTCAGCTTCGTAGTGTAAGACATCATCATTATGCTTTGCAGAAAGCATATTATTAATTGCAGAATTTGGTTTTAAAAACACCACCATTTCATCTGGAATTTCATTGGCTAGTTCTTTGATATGGTCGACATAATTACGACCTATACAGATAACTTTTGAAGGTGTTATCGACTGTGATGATTTTTTAGCTGAAACTAAAGTGACAGTATTCATAATAGACCTATTTAGACTGTAAGGATTTATTAGCGAGCATACTAATCAGTTATGGTGTATTGGACAAGTTGATTTTTTTATTGACGGTAAAATATAAACGCATGCACCTCACCATCAAGACCAATAACCATACAAATTCAAGTAACAGTAAAATTGCAAAGACAGCATATAAACTCGGCTCAAAGAGTACTGCTACCAGTGATAAGCCACTTAAAATATGCATATAGTAAAGTACTAAACCATGTTTTTTATTTAAAAAATCATGCATATGAGGAATGAATTGCATCGCAGAAAAATCAACCAAACAGCGTTGTTGAAGATGGGTGTAACTCAGAAAGGGTAATATCTTAAGTAACATACCTTGGATCACTGAGAGTAAATAGAAGTAAATAAAAATGGCAGTCAATAGCATAGCCTTATCAGGAAGTGCTATGAATAAAGGAGTCTGTACTGAGCTATAAAAACTATCAGGTAAGAAGTATAGTATATTCAGTAGCAGTAATGTTCCCGCAGCCAATTGCCAGTACTTAATGCTGGTGTCGGGTACCTTACGTTTTCGCTGATTGATCACATAAAATAAGCTAAAAGCAAAGACACCATGACTAATAAAAAGTAACCCCAAGGCAACCTCAGCATAAAAAACATACGTTATTAGCAAGATAAAAATACTGGTCCCAAGATACTGTCTAATGTATTTCGGCATATTTGGCGCTACGTGAAACATAGGTAATACTTGAAAGCTCACGGCTACAATGAGTATGCCTGCCCAACCAACTAAGCCCATCAAAGCATGTATATCAGTCAAGTGTTTATCAAGTATTATAGATGGTAGGGCAATGCCGACTCTGTTCGCTAATAACAATACCCCAAGCAGTAGTAATATAGCTAAAGATGTAATCGCTAAGCGAAAACAGTTAATGGAATCCCCTTGGCTTATTTTCTTTATTAACACCCAGATAATTGCACTAAGATAAATACCTAACCCTAAACTAAGTAGTATTAATGCAGCCAAGGTTAACCAATTGGTTGCAAATACAAAGCTTAACATTAAGGCTATTACTCCTGCGCAATACAACGCGTGACTCGTGGTCGCAATGAGCCTAGGTTTAACGACACCAATACCACCAATTACCGGTAATAACTGTAATAATGCCCCCATCATCACCATAGTTAAAAAACCTAAGGTAAAACCATGGGTAAGCGCTAGCATATTTGGCTGCCAGCGGCTTAGCCAAAGTGTTTCCCCAGAAAATAAAACTAAGAGTGCACAAGCGATGATAAAAATAGGTGCACTTAAGAAAAAGCGAAAAGGTAAATCGATTGGTGGTAAGGCGTTAAATGACAAGCCTGACATGTTCATAGCTAGCCCTTACTTTGTAGTGCTTTGAAAATTTTGATCGTTAAGGTGTTGTTCAAACTGCTGTTGTTCTGTTTGGCGATAAATGAATAATGAAATTTGATCATCACTATGCACTAGGCAGTGATACGCCCAACCCGCTTGAGTCAGTTTTTCATACAAAGGAAAGGGCTGTCGTCTATGGGTTACGAATAAGCAGTAGCCCTGCTCCAAATTAGCCAAAGCAGTTAATATTACTGTCATTGGCTCAGGTGGAGCGAGTTCACTTACATCTACGGCAACAAACTCCATGATCGCTTAAACAGCTTCGTTGGCTTTAAAGCCCTCGATAAGCTGCTCGCCATCGCTTAAGTGTTGCGCCATCATAGGGTAAAGCATCATTTCTTCTTTCATATTATGCTGCTGCATCATTACCATCAAGGTTTCAGATAAACCTAAGTATTCATCTTTATCTTTGGCAGCCAGAGCATTATCAAGTGATTGTACCAAAGCACGCATTTGTTGATGTTCCATTCGCATGACTTGTGTCGGCCCTGAGGTCATACCGGTAGCTTGTTCAAATTGTGGAAATAAAGTGTCTTCTTCTTGGGCTAAATGCTCAGTTAATTCACTGGCGAATAGCTGCCATTTAGTTAATGCTAATGACCAATCTTTATCAGCAACAGCGGCTTCCGCTTCAGAAAAGAACTCATCACATTCTCTATGCTTGGTTGTCATGTACTCTGGAATTGAACTCATAATTTTTCCTACTCTCTATTATCAATAGGGGCATGTTAAAGCAGGAACGAGTGTTATGTTTTGACCTACAATAATAAATCCCAAAAAAGAAAAGATCATTGAAAAAATCAAAACAGGATAAACGAAGAAACAATGAGGATAAACCAGCGCGACGTTTAACAAAATAAAATATCGCGCTTAGCAGGGGTAACCGGAGAGTTTACGCTAGTCTTTTACCGCTAATAAATTTCGAATTGAAATGGTGATTTCTTCGATATTATCGACATCAACCGGTGCAATAAAAATAGTGTCATCTCCAGCAAGTGTACCCAATATACCGGCTGATTCACCCATGCTATCAAGCATACGAGAAATTAATGGCGCAGCCCCAATACCTGTTTTTAAGATGATTTGCATTTGATTATGCTTAACACTCAAGACCACAGATTCAATTGATTGCTTTGATTTTGGTACTGCCAATTCATCTGGCAGAATATAAATCATTTCATTATTAGTATTACGTGTTTTAACTGCACCGAGCTTAGATAATAAGCGAGAAATTTTCGCTTGTGACATATCTTCGAAACCCTGTGAAGCAAGAGCTTCAGCTAACTGACCTTGAGAACCGTAACACTGCTCTTTCAATAATCGTTTAAATGCTTGAACTAATAGGGATTCTTTCTGCTTTCGATTGCTAGTCATTTAGCTTCTTCATATAATTAATTGGTATATACTAATTCTACACTATTGATACTCAATTAGTGAATATTTATTCAGTAATAATTATATTTTTTAGGCTAATATTGCCGTCATATGATTATCCCAGCATAAATCATCAAAATCAGCTATCACTTGATAAGGTTTCAAGGGGATTATGCGAAAGGCCCCCTAGCCTTTTAGTAAAAATGAAGTCTCCAGCTACAAACTCATTCGATTGTACTTATCAAAAAGTAATAAATTCAAATTCTTGGAAAGAATAACCTAGCTAATACAAATAAATAATGGGCCATAAAGCCCATTATTTATTAACTAGTGTTATTTACTGGTGACTATAATGACATAACAAAATCTAATAACGCTTGTCTATCTGCTTGAGTCATAGCCATGAAGTCTGTTTTGCTTTGCTGCGCTTCACCACCGTGCCATAAAATAGCTTCTTCAACGGTTGCAGCTCTGCCATCATGTAAAAACCCTGCGGCTGGATTAACCGTTTTAGTTAATCCTATTCCCCACAATGGTCTCGTTTTCCATTCAACGCCAGTCGCTGTGAAATCACGACGATTATCAGCTAAACCTTCACCTAAGTCATGTAATAACATATCGGTAAATGGGTATATTGTCTGACCTTTGAGTCCATTAGGTGCAGGTAAACCACCCACTAGGAGCTCACCTGTTGCGGTAGTAAATTCAGGTTGATGACAACCTGTGCAATTAACTTTATCGAAGAGCTGAGCACCTGCAATCACAGAGTCATCATCAATATTACGTCTTGCTGGTACCGCTAATGTTTCGGCATAAAATACCACTTCATCTGAAAACTCTTGCGATGCTTCAGTATTACCTTGTTCATCAACACCGGTATCAACAAAATTTGTTCGTGTTAAATAACTTTCATGCAAAGGTGTGTTAGCAATACTTTCATCTGGAAATAATGGATTAGTTACCCCCATATCGCCTCGCAACGCCCCAAGAGATTGCACACGAACACTCGGTGTACTGGCTTTCCAACCAAAGCGACCTAAAGATACAGGGATCGGGTCATTATTTTTTGCTTTGACCGGATCAAACACCCAATTTGGACGTCCAGATATTCCATCTTCATTTGCATCGTTTTCATCGGCAATAGCCAAAATGTCCGCTTCATTGATAAGTTCAAGTAAGCCTAAACCAAAAACTGGCATACCATTTCTCGGACTATATCGAACATTTTCTTGCAAAATAGCACTATCTAAACGATTTTCAGCGCTAACATCATAAGGCTGTTCAATGGTAAATATTGGCTTTTTAAGTTCAACGGAACTGCCATCGGCATATTCCACAGTTGAATATTCATATGCAAGATAAACATCGGCTTGACCAATGAATGGGTTTTCTTGCCAATCATCTCTGGCTTTTAATACGCCTCGATGAAATAACTGTGTGCCAAAACCATCGACACCTAGGTTTTTACAGTAATTGTTATCTACAGATGGATTAGAACACTCACCATCATCAATACTCATGCGTAAGAAAATCCCTGCTTCAGGACCCAATAAAACACGCTCTTGCCCTTGAGCTAACGTAATCGTTGAAGATCGGCCATCTCGTTGATGACAAGAATTACAATCTTGGTTATTAAAGACAGGCCCTAACCCATCAAGTTCAGGATGTTCACTATTAGGCGCCGTAGTAAATGCTGTTTCAAAATGGGCATCACCCGCTAAATGTTTATCTAACTGTTCAGTCGTTAGATTAGGCATAGGTGTTGAAAAACCATGCCCTGAATCACTCGCGCTTACCGCGGTAGCATCACCACCTAATTGACTTACATGGGTATAAGAAGCTTGGGATACTTCTTCTTTTTCATCTGAGCTGCTTGAATTACAGCCAGAAACAATTATCGAACTTGCGATAACCACGGCCAAGTTTGACCATTTTGCTCTTCTTAAATATTTCATAGGGAATACTTCCAGGATATTCTTCTAAAGGTGTGCATCCGTGCACGACATTCATCCTTGAAAAATACTCATCATAACTAGCTAAACGACTACGATTGTTGCCATTCTTTCAATTGCGTTAACACATCATTCTCTAACGAGGTTTGCAATGTTGTTAACTTATCAATTGCGGTTTGAATTCGAACGCGAGCATCTGCATCATTAATGGCCTGTCTAAAAGGTAGGTCATTGTCACCAGCAATGGCTTTAATGGCTGCAATAGCATCAACTATTTCGGTATCGACGCGAGTTGCAATAGCAGCATCCGCTGCTGTGACGAAATCAATGATGCCAGCTTTATCTGCTTGCCCTAGGAATTCACCGCGATAAACATTTTGAACACCTTGAATATTGTCAGTAAAATCAGCTAGAGAGTTCCAGCTATATTGTGATTCTACTTTTGTGGTATCAATATTATCGATACTACTGCCAAAAGGTTCAGAAATTTTGCCATTACCTACTTCATCAACTATACCGATCATGCCGTTAATTAATTCTTCAACTACACCTAACTGAGAAGAGTAAACTGCATTGTCCGGTGTGAGTAATAAATCTTTATAGGCTGGAGAGTTAGCATCAGTTGCATCAGTAGCGACAGTCCATGCATCAAACAATGTTTGCGTATGCGTTTTAAACACTTCTGCAGCCGCCGATAAGTATTCACGCTCTAAGACTGTCATTTCACCAATAGCTTTTTCATTGTCGGCAACACCGTCACCAAACAATAGAAATTCCATGGTATGGAAACCTTGCACGTCATCATTAAATGCCTTTAATTCAGTCGCGTTAAAGCCAGATTGTGTATCTAACAATGCTTGTAAATCACTAGTATTTAATGGCCAAGTATCCAAGTGAGGGTCAATTGAAAGTGCATCCACTGGGCCGAAGATATGAGACTCCCCTTGCTCCCAATGTACGCGAACATCTTTCCAAGCTTGCTGCGCTGCTGCTAAATTTTCTTCCGTAGGCGTATTAACTAGCGTTTGAGTTGCTAATAAGTAAACGGCTGCTTCATCATTAAGATTTTTATAGCCTGCAACAATCACATCATTGGTTAAATTGGTGATCATTTCCGTTGCTTCAAAGGAAAACCCTGTTACATCTGGAGTTACAACTGGAGTTACTTCTGGAACAACGACAGGAGCATTTGAAGAACTACCGCCACAGCCAGTAAGAAGTGCGCTCGATAAGGCCAAAGCCAAAAGTGATTTTTTTAACATTTTATTATATTCCTTGTTTAAATATTGATATTGATTAACTAGGGTCTGTTAACCTTTCGCGGTTAAATTTTGTTCGCCTTTTTTAAAGAGAGTAAAACGCTTTTAGCCGAATCCTTCGGACAGCGTTTGTAGGATCTTTTTACTGCGTTATCGCCTTTTTATGTGGCGCTACATGGATGTAGCCTATTAGACAATGCAGGAGCACATTGTCCTGAATAACCAGATGACAAATGCTCTGCCTTGTATAAATACCCAACAATTCGCTGCAAAAACAATCTCGAAAGTTCAACAGACCCTATTATTAAAATTTTATATTGAGAAAAAGTAACCCATCGATAAACTGAAGCTTGTGCTGTCATCCAAATCACTTTGTGCATACATCTGTTGTGCTACTTGTGCTTTTAAGACAATGTTTTTGATAGGAAAATAATTAATGCCTAAAGCAATTGATTCTTTATTAAAGCGGTCGGTTGCATTGCCCTGCTCAACTTTTTTAATTGGGTTGGCATATTCATAAGTGGTGTATAAATAAAGAGGATTGCTTAAATTAAAAAGACCTTGGCTGTTATAGGCTAACTCAACAAATGACGACTCTGCTTCACTGCCCAGCTGGGCGAAGTTACCTGGCTTCAAACCTGGTGTAGTTTTGTTGGCATTGGTTATCGCTTGGCTATCGTCTAAAGTACCAAATAGATATTGTCCTCTGATTAGCCAATTTTCGTAACTGTAAGCACCGTGAAGACCTATGATAGTGAGGTTTCCATCACCAGCAACCTTAGTGGTATTATTACGGTTACCTGAGGTATCACCCGTGTAGTAACTAACACCAAAGCCTTTACCCGCTTTTATGTCGCCGTAATCTAGGCGAAGGGTTAGTGCTAAGTCATCAGCATTAACTTGTTCAAATCTTTTTTGATGTCCTGTAGCTACCCATTGATACGTTCGAAAGTATTCTGAATTTAAACCCGTTGTTATTAAGGTTTGTGCAGTGAACCCCTGCCACTTGCTAATTAAGTTGACACCGGTTTCGTGCCATACTTGTGGAATGAGTGTCGCTTCACTCCAATGACGTTGGGTCGTAAAGTACTGACCAGGTTTATGTAAATCAGTACCTAAACCGACAGGAACAAAGATATGACCCATTTTAATAGTGAAATTTTCATTGGCTGTATATTTTGCTTGTAGCTTTTCAACTATTACTTCGCCACCCGCTTCAATTTCTGTTTCAAACTCACCAAACTCTTCAAAACCATCATATTCAAGTGTTGAACCTACTCCACCATGTTCATATTCAAGTTCTATTTCTACTTGCCATTTAGCATCAAAGTCGTAAACAAATTCTAAGACAACTCGCTCTAAATCTGTGGTCGCTTTTCGCTCAGGGTCGGTATCTTGGATATTACGATAAATCTCTTCGCTCTTATAAAGCACACTACCGTATGAGTTGATTTGCCAGTTTTTGTCATTGTTATAACCTGCTGGTTTTTCCTCGTGACGTTGCTCTTCAGCGTTTATTACTGTTGTTTTTAATTCGGCTAATTGTTTTTCAATTAGTTGCAGTTGCTCTTTCTGCTTTAATATTTCAGTTTGAAGTTCAATTTCACTAGCCGCAAAGCTTTGATGATGAACGAGAAACAGAGTATTTATGGCTACAAATTTTAGGACGTTATTCATGGTATCACTCAAATAAAAACGAGAATTAATATTATTTGCGCTAATGATAATGACACTTGTTTACAATTACAAGTGAGAATTGTTGTTATTTGTAATAACTATGGGGTAGATCAATTTTTTGTTAAAGCTCAAGCAGACCTAAATGAATCCAAACTCCATGACGCTTACTAGACACATCAGAATGTACGCCACTGTTAATGATGACTTTTATGATAATATTGACGCTTAGTGAGTTACTTTTTGAAACCTATCTTTACAATTGAACTTAATAATTTTGGCTGTTTTTTTTGACTAAAAGCTATCACTAGCGCACACTCCCCTGTCGATATTTATTATCAAAAAAATTACAGTCAAATAACAACTAAATAACATAAATGTAGTCACCAAAAACAATTTGATTCAGTTCAAAACTACATAAGAAAGTAGGATAGCTATGATTAAAATGAAACAATTTCTGAGCTGGTCAGTGATACTGCCAACACTAGCTCTTAGCGCAGGTTCGGCATTAGCCGATGAAGGTATGTGGCAACCAAATCAATTACCAACTATTGCCAAGGAATTAACCGAAGCGGGTTTAAAGTTAAATCCAAATGATTTAACCGATCTTACTGGTTTTCCTATGGGTGCCATTGTTAGTTTAGGTGGTTGTACCGCATCATTTGTTTCTGATCAGGGGTTGGTAGCAACGAATCACCACTGTGTTTACGGTTCTGTTCAATACAACTCAACCGCAGAAAACAACTTACTTAAGAATGGTTTTTTAGCTAAGAATTTCGCTGAAGAATTACCGGCAACACCAGGTAGTCGCATTTATGTAACAGAAGAGATTACTGAAGTAACTAAACTGGTTAAATCTGGCATTACTGAAAAAATGTCAGGTAGTGCTCGTTATAAAGCGGTTGATACCAATTCAAAAAAATTAGTTGCTGAATGTGAAAATGATGATAGATACCGCTGTAGTGTGGTTAACTTTCATGGCGGTTTAGAATATTACTTATTCAAACAACTTACTATTCGTGATGTGCGTTTAGTACATGCACCTGCAAGCAGTATTGGTAAATACGGCGGCGATATTGATAACTGGATGTGGCCACGTCATACAGGTGATTACGGTTTTTACCGTGCCTATGTTGGTAAAGATGGTCAACCTGCTGATTTCAGCAAAGACAATGTTCCATACAAACCTAAGCATCACTTAAAAGTAAACAAAAGCAGTGTTGATGACGGTGATTACATCATGGTTCTTGGTTATCCTGGCCGAACTAACCGTTACCGTACGGCCTATGAAGTTGAAAATACTTTCTCTTGGACGTACCCACACGCTAAAGCTTACCGCGAAGAAATTATTGATTTAATTCATACGCATTCAGAAGTAGGTAGTGAAGCGCGTATTAAATATGAAAGCACATTAGCTGGTCTTGCTAACTATGCTAAAAACTATGGTTCAATGATCCACAGTTACAACAAAGGGTCTTTCTTACAACGTAAGCAAGAACTTGAAACAAACTTAGCTAACTGGTTAAACAGCAGTGCAAAACGCAAAGCCCAATATGGCGAAGCGTTATCTGGTCTAGATAATTTAGTTAAGATGGATGATAAACAGCAAGCTCGTGATTTAATTTTAGGTTACATGCGTTACAGCAAAATGTTATCAACTGCGAAAAAACTTCATCGTTTAGCGGTTGAAAATACTAAGCCAAATATTGATCGTGAACGTGGCTATCAAGAACGTGATATTGCCCGTTTTGAACAAGGCATGAAATCTGTTGATCGTCGATATGATGAAAAAATTGATAAAGAAATTCTTGTCGCTATGTTAACGCATTACATTGCTTTACCTAAAGCAGAGCGCCTAAAATCATTTGATAAATTCTTTGGTTTAACAAATACCACGGCTAAAAACTTTAACGAGAAGAAGCTTCGCAAGCAATTAAAGAAAATGTATAAAAACACTAAGCTTAATTCACAAGAACAGCGTTTAGCGCTTATGAATAAGTCTGTAAGTGACTTTAATAAGAGCAAAGACCCGTTTATTCAATTAGCTGTATCTAGTTTTAAAGAACGTAAAGCCATTGAAGACAAATCTAAAGAACTAGCAGGTAATATCCAAGCTTTCCGTCCTAAGTATATGGAAGCGCTTATTGCTTATTTCAATGATAATGATTTACCCGTATATGCCGATGCGAACAGTACTTTGCGCATTACTTATGGCAATGTAAAAGGTTACTCGCCTCAAGATGGTTTAACGGCCACGCCTTATACAACGCTTGAAGGGATTGTTGCTAAAGATACCGGTGTTGCACCATTTGATGCACCGCAAAAGCAATTAGACCTTATCAATAAAAAGCAATACGGTGAGTATGCGAAAAAAGCAATTGGTTCAGTACCCGTTAACTACTTAGGCACACTTGATATTACCGGCGGTAACTCAGGTTCACCTACGCTAAATGACAAAGCTGAATTTGTTGGTTTAGTATTTGACGGTGTATATGAAAGCATTATTGGTGATTGGGATTACGATACTAAATTGAATCGCTCAATTCACGTTGATGTACGTTATATGCTTTGGGTTATGGAGCACGTAGATGGTGCAACTAACCTAATAGAAGAAATGGATATTGTTGAATAGAATTTAGCTTATTCAAGTATCACTATAAAAATCCGGCCATGTGCCGGATTTTTTGTTTAAAGAACAGCTAAAGCTTGAAAACCTAATTTATGACCTTATCTCATAAATAACTTAAACAATCATTAGTCAGGTTACTGATTGGAACTTAATGGTTTTTTATCCCACTGAAACATGCATTTTTAATGGTCACGGGTATAGATGCAAATAAAGGAGAAATGCATGCAGAATTTTATCATCAAACTCGTCTTGTTACTCTGCGCCTCACTCTCATTACATTCAGCATTAGCACTTCCTTTATCTTCAGTGTTGGCAAGCGACTATCACGCAGTTACACACAGTGATGAACTCGCAGGTCAACTCAATACCAATAGTGCACTTAAACACTTTAGTCATCAGCAAAACCCACAGTCAAAATTGCACGCAAGTTTACTCAAATTATTGCAACAGTCACCTAACGATTATCTCGTTCATGTGCTCTTTATGACCACAGCTAATGTGCTTGATGCCTATTTTTCACAAAGCGATGCGCGAAGAACTACAAAGCTGTCATATCAAACACAACGAGTAACGCATATAACTATTCTAGGCACACATAATGCCTTATACACTCAAAAAAACTCTTACCAAGCAAAACTGCAAAGTCAGCAAATCATTTCTTAATTTACCGTTTACGTACTCCCGTACCTGTTGTTTAAAGCAACGAGCAGTTTATTTTAGGAAATCCCCATGGAAGACATGTTATTTATCATGCTAGCCCCTTGGTTAGTATTTGTTGTGCTGGCAATTTTTGCCTGCTTATTATTAAAACTTGCGAGAAAGCGTAAAGGAATCGCTTTTGCTTTTGGCGTATTTGTGCAGATGTTTACTCCTGATCCTATGGTGGAGCAAACCATTAAAATGGTTCAAGTAGATAAACGAGTGGTTAATAAAAAAGATGTGCAAAGTTCCCAGAAAAAAAGCTAAGCTTTCATAGGAACTTGAGCTTTGGATAAGCTTTTGATTTTACTTTAACACCAAGCACTCATTATCCAGAGTGCAGGTTAAGTATCCTTTGCTGCTTTGTTTTCCGCTGATTTGAACTTAATGGTATTATCAAAAGCATCCGGATTTTCAAGGCTTATTAAGTCTTCAGCTGTTGGTAAAGAATCATTGGAGACAAATTGAATAACACTAGGATCAGGCTGACAAAAAAGTATATCGAATGCCAACCGGTCTAAGCCATATAAACCACGATGGATCATATTAGCTGAAAAGATTAATAAGTCTCCTGCGGATAACTTAATGACCTTGCCTTGCGAAAGCGCTTGGTCATTTTTATAGCCATTTTGCTCTAATCTTACCTCAAGCTCTTCAGTAGAGTCCCAACGTTTATGTGTACCCGGTATTAATTCAATACCGGGCTCATCCAACAAAGGTAGTCGAAAGTGAATCACATCAGATGCCGATAACGCTGCTTTTTGCTGCTCAACAGAAAGATGATATTGTGGGTCTCTATGCCAATAGTTACTCTGCTTAGGGTTCACCGGATTAAAAAATAATTGTGTATTTAAAAAACAAGGTTGTTTGGAGATGAGTTCATTAACAATAGACATCAACTTTTCTGAAGCAATAAAATCAAACAGCACTTGTCGCTGTCTATCATTTAAGTACTCTTGATTAGTCAAATAAGCTGAATTCACCGCGCTCTGTGCATAATAAGTGGCATTATCCTTTTGCCATAAACGATGAAATTCCGCGATTACGTTATGTAATTTTAATACTTCATTTTCATTGAGAAAGTCCCGAATAAGTAAGTACCCACTTTCCCTGTAAAATTCATTCATTATAAGTTACTCACTTAATTCTTGTTTTCACATTAACGCCCGCTATTAACTTTCCGCTCAACATCAACATCAAGAATTTGTAGTTAGCATTTTTTTCACGCCAGTATAATTTTGGTAAAATTCAAGGTGCGCTGCTTTAGAGAAATTGTCATCCCTGATTTCGTATTGAGAAATCCATTGTATAAGCATAGTTAAGTTCGCATCTTGCTCAGCTTTTGACGCGTACTTATGCGGTTCCCAAGATCTATTATTGGCATTAACAATACAACTCTCAACAGATAAATTCATATAGATAATCTCTGTTGATTTATGCTCTGCGACCTTCAATAAATCACTATAACATCCCTCAACAACCCAGTATTTATGCTGTCGCATAAAGCTTTCAATGGCTTTAGCACTTTCAACTAGCGGAACCCTAGTTGGTGGATTGGTCGCTTGCCAAGCAAGTAAATCGAGATCTAAGTGCGCTAATTGTTGTGACACAGCCAAGCGCTTAGCTAAGGTTGATTTACCACTAGCTGAATTACCAAAAACTAACACTTTTCTCAATATTCTTTCCTCGCAGCTGAGAACCTCAATCAAGATGCATATATCAGTGTGCTTCTTGATTGACGCTCAATATAGGTTATCTAATATCACATACTTTCATCACTTTAAAAATAGATAAACATTGTTCTCCAAGCTCACTTAGTTTATTGAGTTAATGCTTGCCATGCTTCTACGGCTTCAGCTTGACCATTTTGAGATTTGATATACAGGTTTAGTAACTTCAATTCATTACTTTGTCTTGCTTCTATGGGTTTTGCTGGCACTTCAATTAAGGATATCCCTGTTTGCTGACCGCATGCTTTAAAATAAGCTTTAAACTCACTGACGCTAGAACATGTTTTACTGTCACCTTGATAGGCTTTCACTAAACTATGCACATCAAATTCACTGTCATTACAGTGATAAATAGCACCATCACCACTTTTGCCTAAGTGAAAAACATTATTACGCATATAAACGATGGTAACGTCTGATTTATCCTTTAAAAAATGGATCAATTCATTTAATTGAAAATGAAAACCACCGTCACCAATAATCACAACAGCACGTTCCGCTATTTGTTGTGATTTTATGCGTTGAGCAACAACTCTGGCATAAGGTAATGCCGTACCCATTGCGCCATACCAAGGGTTAGTTAACCAAGAACGACCAAGTATTGATTGGCGAACTTTTAAACTGTAACTAGCAAAGTATGAATTACCCACTTCAGGTAAATAAACATAGGTATTTACATCTTGTGCCTGAAGATCGTTGAGTGTTTGCGCTAAGTTATTAAAATCAATGTCATCATCACCTCTAGCTAATTCATTACTTTCAAGCTGTGGCGACAGAGCTGTAAAGCCTCTTTGAGATGGCGCTGTAAACTCGAAGGGGTTAATATCTTGCTCCATCAAGCGCTCAAAGATAGCGATAAGGTCTTTCTCTAATAGTGACCCACCTTTTAACAGTGTTTTATTGCCAAAGTGCTCCATTTTATGGGTACCGGTACCAAAGGCAATATTACTGTCTTGAGGGAATATGCTAGTAGCAATATCAATAACGTAATCAACTTGTTGCTCAATATAATCACGACCCGTCGTTTGGGTAAAAATACCATTATAAGCACCTAAACATAATGGTGCGTATTCATCAAAAAGTCCTTTAGCAAACCAAGTAGTAGCATAGGGAATATTAAATTTATTCGCGAAATTAATGATCAAACACTTAAGTTTTTCATTGTGCTTTAAGCGATCACCTAAATAGAGCATAGGTGCTTTAGCTTGGGACAATTTATCTAAAATATTATCAACAATTAACTCTGTTCCCGCTAAAATATTACTTCCGCAGCAAATGTTATCTAAAGTGCTTGGTAGCTTAATGGGCTGAGTTTTAGCAAAGACTTGGTCGCGTGGCACTTCTATAAAAACGGGCTGCTTATTCTTATACGCTTCACTGACAATTTGATAAAAACGTTGTCCTGCAAGATTAGGGTGGCCTTCTACCCGCTGCCCTTGCAAACGCTCAACGCGCATACCCAAGGCAGAAAAAGCTTCTAAAGCATTATCATACTCAGCTTTCCATGAGGCATTGGGGTGAATAGTATGATGAATCGCCACTTGGTTTACTTCACTTTCTGCAGGAGCACCTGAAATAAAGACGACAGGCAATCCCTCTGTTACTGCTAATGCCGCGGCACTGGTACAAGGTAAGCTACCAACCATATAGGTCGTTAAACAAAACCCCATACCGTCGACTTCTGCTTGAGCACACGCTGAAAATCCTGCATGCATTTCATTACTTGAGGGATTAATTTGAATGCCTTCGCCATGCTCATTAACACTGAGAGCTGCTATTAAGTTAGCCGCGAAATCGCCACCAACACCATAAATGTGCTGCCCACCAAAAAAGCGAATAACATCGCTCATGGTTTCACCTAACGTAGGTAATTGCTCATTGTAAGCTTTGCCAAAGTTCATTTCATACGACATGTTTTAATCTCTCTTATAAAGTTTATCTCTGTACTTTAAAGGGCTATAAAACAACCAATATGATTAAGATCATCTTTTATGATTTTTAGATAAAATCACCATAAAGCCGTGTGTGCAGTCTTTTTTACAGTTTTTGTAAAGGTGTAATTGACGAGTGGCTGTTCAATTGATTTTAGTCTTGCTGGAGAGATTGAAACCGAGGTAGGGTAAATCTGATAGAAAAGTGAGGAGTGCTCATCTTTAAAAAAGCATTCCTCACGTATCAATAAGTATTAGCTATTTTAGCTGAGATTAAATTTTCTCAAACAGCATAACAAAGCGATCCGTTTTACGACGTAATTCAGGAACAAAAACTAATTTAGAATGATCATCTGCATTGTTTTCTAATATTTTAGAAGTTTTAATTAATTTAAAGCCACGCTTTTCTAGATCAGCCTTAACAAATGCGCTATCAATTCTATGCAATGACTTAACATCACGGATACCACTATTTGCTGCCGCATCGTGATCGATAACTAATAATTTCCCGCCTGACTTTAATGATTTAAGCACTTGTGGCATCACTTCATCAGCAGTGAAGTTCCAGCTATCCTCTTGGAAAAACATGTCATGAAACCCCAATACTAAAAAAGCACTATCATAGGTATTTTCACTCAGTTTTAAGTCATCCGCCTCGCTAAGTAAATAAGTGACATTTTTTAATCTGTCATTGGCAAGCCTAACCTTAATCGATTTTTCTGCATACTTAAGGTAAGCCTTAGGTATTTGTAAGGTGACTTCCCCTTTTTCGCCAACTACTCGCGATAATAGTTCAGAATAATAGCCACCACCAGCTAACAAATCGAGTACCTTATCTCCTTTTTTAACACCGACAAAGTCAATTACTTTTGCAGGTTTTCTGCCACTATCTTGTTGAGTATCGTCATCGCTTCTACCTGATAAGTCGAGCGAACCAGCTAAAAGCGGTGTACTAAAAGCGAATAAACTAAGTGCAGAGAGTAGCGCTAATTTAGTGCTAACTTTCCTTTGAAATATTTTCTTTTTCATTGTTAATTCCCTGTCAGTTATGAAAGCGATAACGTTATTTAAATCGTTCATATTGAGTTTAATGCGCTGCGAAAATGTCATAATTAAATGCACCTTTAACGCGTTTATTGAACTAACAGTCTATAACAGCATTTTCATTGAGCAATAAGTAACTTGTTTCAAAATATGTAACCCACGTTGATTTAGTGCAGATTAGGCGCAGGAAGCACTTCAATTCGATTACGACCATTTTCCTTGGCTAGATACATGGCTTTATCTGCATCATTAATTAATTGATCTAAGTTTTTATGTCGATCACTGAGCATGGAAATACCGATACTTAAGGTCACGCATATTTTTTTCCCTTCCATTGCCACGCAATGCCTAGCGAGTGAATATTGTATACGATTAGCTGTTTCAATCCCCCCAGCTATATCGCAGTTTGGTAAAACAATAATAAACTCCTCACCTCCGTATCTAGCTAAAAAGTCAATATCGCGTATCTCTTGGTCACAAATTTTGCAAATGTGTATTAATAACTCATCGCCAAATAAATGACCAAACTCGTCATTTACATTTTTAAAAAAATCACAATCTAACAGTAATAATGTCAGTTTATTGTTACTTCTCATTGCACGAGAGAATTCCATATTTGCTCGTTCAAAAAGAGCGCGTCTATTAGCCACTTTAGTGAGAGGGTCAGTTCTGGATAACAGCTCTAACACACGTGTTCTTTCATCGACTATTTTTTTCATAACCGTTAAAGAAACAGTAGACTCACTTAATTTTTCATTCATGATATTAAACGCTTCAGCGATACTATCAAACTCTTGTGAGTGATGTGAAAGCTGAATATTTTGATAGTCACCACTGTGGTTTTTCTCAAAGGCACTTTTAACTTCATTCAATGACTTTCTAACTATAGAGGTCAAAGTAAAAGCGCCAAATAACAAAGCGAGTATACTGACAGCGGAGACTGAAATAATTAAAACAGCCTGTTTTTTTATGGTGTTGTAGATATCTTTTTGTGCAATTGCTGACAAATGTAGAGCATCTGATCGAATAGCTTCAAGCTGTATCATCAACTTTGTCTTCAAATGTTTTTTAATTATCTCGCTGGCATTTTTTAATTTATTTTTATTTATCAGGATGAAAAGACTTTTTAAACTTTCATTTTGACTCTGAAGACTGTTCTGAATGGTTTGTTGTTGTGATGTTAATTTGGGGGATGATTTAAGCAGAGAAGTTAACTTTACTTCTAATGATTGCCAATCATTAATGCTGTAATTACTATCATAAATATTATCATTGGCAACCAGTTGTTTTAATGTATTTGTTTGGTTAGTGAGCTGTTGTGCATAATTATTTCGACTAAAAGCAAGTTCTATTGCCTGTGATGACCAGATGACACTGCCAAGTAATAATATAAATAAAAAACAGCAACCTAGGGTGAAAAAAAAGATACGTTGCAACAAACTGATATTCATCGTTAACCATCCTTTATTGGGGAATATTTACCGCATTTGGCATAACTTGAAGCATAGCTCTACTGTCAATAAAGTGTTCAATATTAGGCACTTCATTAAATTGAGTCATTTGGGTCGCAACAGCCCAAATTGCTTGTGATTCAACACTTAACATTAACGATTGATTGAGGCCTAGTTTGAATATGTAATCAGACCATACCCAGTCAATAAACTCAGCGGTAAGTTTGAGCTCATTCATAACAATTTGTTTAGACTCCGTCGGATGAGAGGCAATATAATCCATGGCGATACTCAACCCTTGGAGCACACATTTTGCTTTTTCAACCAGTAAATTATCTGCAGTTACCGAAATTAAATTAAAACTCAATGTATTTAATCCTTTAGTCTTGTGGATTTTAATTTGACCATTAAGTAATTGAGCACTTTGAAAACCAAAGGGCTCCCAAGGCAAAAAGGCATCAATATCTTTATTAATAAAACCGTTAACTAACTGCTCAGGCTTGTAATGATAAAGCTCAACATCTTCTGTGGTTAAGCCATCAAGCGCTAACAAAGTACTTAAAAAGTATTCACTCGCGGTACCTTGAGTTACACCAATATCCTTGCCTTTTAGGTCTAGGGTTGAATTGATTTTTGCGGAAGTTCTAGTAATGAGTTTTACATCATTATCCGATTGAACAAACATTGCATGAGTGACAAATGCTTTGTTGGCCAAGCTTTGAAAAGCAATAACCGAATCTGAACTAGTACCAAAGTCGACTTCGCCATTAATAACTTTGGCAAACGCTCTTTGACCTCCAACTACTTCATCAAATTTAACACTGACGCAGGTTTCATCAAAGGCTCCGATAGCCTTAGCAACATAGAAAGGTGTTGATAAAGGGGTTTTAGAAACCGCTATCATTAGTGGGTATTTCGGCTGTTGCCATTGGGATTCGAAATTTGAATAAAACCACGCAGCACTGATAAATACTAGCAGCGTGATCAAAGACAAAGTCAGATTTTTGTTAATCAAAATTATTAATACAAAATAAAGGTTTTTTTAAGTATAGAAAGAATTCATCATTTTGGATCATTGTACTGAAAATTCCTTGTTCACCAATAATCTCAACATCGTAATAAACAACAAATATTAAACAAAAAACATTTTGTTCTTCGTTTTTAGTACTTCAAATTCTATAGCAGATACGCTATTTGCTTCTGCTATCAAGGGCCCCTGCCTAAACTGACTACCTAATAAATATAATAAATACCTTGCCAATAATGTGACCATTAATTTTTCTGAGAGTACCAAGCTATTTGCCATTTTAAACGAGTATTAATTACACTTTCTAACAGTTTTTCGACACTTAGATTACTGATTTACACATTAGTATTGGTCAAAATTAGTCCATACCTAATGCATCTTACTCCGAGAAAAAGACAGGGAAGCTAGAAATGAAAGCAACATCCACTACTTGTATCGCAGGCTCACTATTAATGTTAATAGCGACACTGCCTGCCACTACATTAGCCGCATCAGAAGAGCGCGCTGAAAAAAATTCAAATACAAAAGCAGCTAAAGCAACCAATATAAAGTCTACGGATCAAGAAATTGAAGTTATCGAAGTCACCTCAAGACGTAATCAAGCCAATAGTGAGATGACGGAACAAACGGAACAGTTAATGGGCGTTGCCGGTATTGGTAATGACCCATTGAGCGCGGTTTATAGTTTACCTGGTATTGTTTATGCTGGTGGTGATACTGGTTCACCGGCAGTGCGCGGTTCTTCTCCTGAAGATAATGCCTTTTACATTGATGACATGCCTGCAGGTTACATATTCCATTTATTTGGTGACAGCATTTTTAACGAAAACCTCATCCAAGATTTCACCTTACATCCTGCTGCATTTGGCAGTGAATATGGCAATGCCACTGGTGGTGTTTTTGACGTGCAATTACGCGATCCTCGTCAACAAGATATCACCACTACCGTTGATTTAAGCATGCTCAAAAGTGGCGTTATGGTCGAAGGTGAAACCTTTAAAGATCAAGCTTTTTATGTGTCTTATCGTCGTAGTCAAATTCACTTGTTTTTACCTGAAGGTGAAGAAGATGAGGGTTATACGGTATTTAAAGCCCCAATAAGTGAAGATTACCAAGGTAAATATCAGTGGCTCATTGGTGATGCTCACAAACTTACCTTAAGTGCTTCAGGAGCCAGTGATACCGGTGGAGTTAATATTTCTGAGAAATCAGAAGAAGGTCGAATTGACCCGGATAGTGTTGGTGATTTTAAAATAACGACCAAATTTGATAGCCAAAGTCTTTCATGGCAATACTATGGCGATGAAGAAAAAATAATGCAGTTAGTCGCAGGTCATACGATCAACACAACTGACCAGATTTTTGGTAAAGGGCAGTTTATCAAAGTTGATGAAGAATCCTATAATGTACGTTTTTCATCTCAAATTACCTGGCTTGATAATCATAAGTTAGGTTTTGGCTTTGACTACAGTAAATCAGACGTTGATTACAGTTTCGATATGATCCCTTATTACTGTACTGAAAATGATGCCGACTGTAATGAAAACAAGGGTGATCGTATTCAAGATGTGGCCACCCTCACCGATGAAGATATAGCCGTTTATGTTCATGATATTTGGCAATTAAATGATGCTTGGCAGCTAACAGTTGGTCTAAGAGCTGAACGTAACGATTACACCGGCCAAAATTTCGTTCATCCTAGGTTAGCCTTAGATTGGTTTGCTACTGATGATTTAACCTTTAAGGCAAAAGCAGGTACCTATAGCCGTTTTCCTGATGTTGATACCGCGTTAAATAAACTAGGCAACCCAAAAATAAAATCACCACAATCAACGCATTACTCATTGGGTGTTGATTATGATTTAAATGGCATTTGGTTCACCTCACTTGATATCTACCATAAAGAGCTAACTAAATTACCCCGCTCTGTTGATGAAAATACCGCTGTAGAGGATGCTGAGGTGCACTATACCAATGATACCTCAGGCGATGCACAAGGGATTGAATGGTTAGTTAGGCACGAACGACATAATGGCTGGTTTGGTTGGGCTTCATTAAGTTGGTCGCAAAGTCAACGTACGGATGACTTGACTAATGTCACAGCTGATTACTACTTAGATACACCTATGGTCGCCAATGTTGTTGTCAATTACGAGTTAAATGAACGTTGGGATTTTGGTTTACGCTTCACTCTGCGAAGTGGCGCAAAATACACGCCTATCGTTGGTTTACGTGAAAACCCTGACTATGAGGATCACTTCTTACCCACATACGGTGAGTTGAACGCAAAAACGTTGCCGGTATATCATCGCTTAGATTTAGAAGCGAATTACAAGACAAACTATTGGGGCTACGACGCACAATGGACTTGGGCTATTATCAATGCCATGGCACAGAAAAATGTCTCGGGTTATTACTACGATCCTAGTGATAACGACAGTCTGACTGAATATAATGTCTCTGGCGAAGAAGATATTGGCGTATTTCCCTATATTGGTTTAAAGATGACTTTTTAGACAGGGTTTAACTCCCTATGACTAAGCAAGGTGTATACCCATGTAACCTCAAGAGACAGGATTTAGTTGGAAGTAGAAACGCCTTTAGGCAAGGCACTGATTGAAGAGAATGGTTATTCTCTTATCAAAATCAATAACGTAGCATAAAGCGTTTCTAAACCAGCCCTAAGGGTATGTCTGAGCGAATCATGGTGATATCTTTCACAGCACACTTTGCAGGGTAAAAGGTTTAAGTTTACTTACACTTTTTAAACAATAAAAATGAACAGGTAAGCACAAGTAACATTTACACCGTGGTAACATATGATTACTTTTTGTAAATATGCTTTGTGCTTTGCTATGTTCTTTAAAAAAAATAATATCAGACTACTACAGAATCAAAGCTTTTCTTGGTTACTTGCCATTTTTTTGCTGCTAACTAGCTCGTTTTGTTATGGGCAAGAAACCAGTGAAAACCAAGAGAACGATGCCAACAAACCCGTTATTAAAGATGACTTTGAATGGCAAATTATACTAGATCTCTCTTTAATTTATGATCCGACGATCATAGCTGGCATTGAACAGGAAAAATTATCAGAATACCTTCTACCTGGTTTATTGGTTGATATTTCTTACAAAGGCTTTTATTTACAAAGCAACCAAAGACGCTCCCACGTTTTACTCGGCGGTACTGAGCTAGGTTACCAATTATTTATTGAAGACAACTGGCAATTTGACCTGATATTAAAAGCTTACATGCAAGGTTATGATTCTGAATCATTGATTGAGTATGGTGGTGGCGACCCAGAGTTGTTAGCAGGATTAAAAGAGCGTGAAGTAACTATAGGCGCTGCGATACGTTACTCTCAGTATTTTGAAGATTCTTTATTTCGTATTGATTTTGCTTATGGCAGTTCAGGTGAAGACGAAAATGAAAATCATGTTGGTGGCCTACTCATTGATAGCTTCTACAGCTATTTATTACCCTATAAAAATTGGGATATCTACTTAGGCGCGGGTTTAACTTATTTTAGTCAAGATATTATTAATTATTATATTGGTGTTAGTGCTGATGAAGTATTAGCAACGAGGCCTGAATATGATGCTGAAGCAGGCTTTAGAGCACAAGCTGAAATTTATGCGCAATATCCTGTATCAGAAAGTTGGTCTTTTCATACCGGCATCACCCACAGTTATTTTTCAAATAACGTGAAAGAAAGTCCTTTGGTTGATACTAACCAAACCACCCAAGTTACGCTTGGAGTGATGTATGTGTTTTAATATTGGCAAAGGACTTGCCATTATTTTGCCAACACTACTTTATTGCTTACTGGTGTGTAAGCAAGTTAGTGCAAATGAGTCCACAGTTGCTATCGATAACCAAGTTGTTTTTACTGCCCTGCCCGAACAGTGCGTAACCTTAAGGCAGGGGCGTAATTGTTTTGCCACCGTAGAGTTGCAATGGAAATCACCTTCAAAACAGAGCTTTTGTTTATATCAAGAGGGTGAAGAGAAACAATTGGGCTGTTGGAAAAACAATGCCAATGTTCAAATAAAAATAGACTTCGAGTCAAACAAAAGCATTAAATATCAACTACGTAAAAAAGTTAATAATAAAGTTGTAGCCGAAGCGCAGGTTGAAGTAAGTTGGCAGCATAAAAATACCGCGCGTAAACGTCGCTGGCGACTATTTTAGCGGTAGGTTACCTGAGAACAAGCGCTTTAATTAAGCGCATGATTACCAATAACAATAGTATTAAAACACAGAACTATTTTAAATATTTAGACCCCTTATAAATGCAGATAAAGCATGGTTTAACACAGTAGGAAAAGCAAAATGTACAATATATTATTGGTGGAAGATGACATTAGTCTTGCCGACTGGGTGTGTGAATATTTAACCGAGCAAGGATTTAATGTTACCCATGTTGCTCGTGGTGATTTAGTACTTGATGTGATCAAAAAAAATAACATGGATATCGTGTTACTTGACGTTATGTTGCCAGGATTAAATGGCATAGAAGTATGTCGCCTTATCCGCCAGCATGAACAAAGCAAACAAGTGCCGATTATTATGCTAACCGCCCGTGCCGATGAATTTGATGAAGTCATAGGTTTAGAAGCTGGCGCTGATGATTATGTTATAAAACCGGTTCGCCCCCGCGCTTTATTAGCAAGAATAAACCGTCAGTTAAGTCATAATGATAAAGTAGAGCCCGATCTCAATGCCCCACTGATTTTTGGCGAACTTACCATTAACCAAGAAGCAAAGCGTGTGCTTTATCAGGGAAAAGAGGTGGAGTTATCCACCAGTCTATTTGCCTTTCTTACCTATTTAGCACAGCATGCGGGTAATGTTGTTGATAGAGACTCTGTTTTTAAAGCCCTTAAAAAACGTGAATATGATGGCCAAGATAGGCGCTTTGATGTGATGTTATCCACCTTACGTAAGCTCTTTAATGACGATCCACAAAAGCCACAAAAATTTAAGACAATTTGGGGTAAAGGCTATTTATTTGTCAGTGACGCATGGCAAGATAAGCCAGCGTGCGACATAGAAGAGTAACCATGCGCAGTCTCTATATTAGTATCATTTTTACCGTCTTAGGCTCGCTATTTTTTATTGGCTGGGGATTAGATGAACTAGTAGAATACTCCACTGAAGATAAAATAACTGAAACACAAGGAACTATTGTATACCGTCAACTGCTCGACGGTTTATCAAGTGAACTCAGCTCGCTTAGCCATTCGCAGTTAAGCGAAAAAGTTAACCTGTTTCAACAACACTATCAATTAAAGGTCAGCTTGGCCTCAAGTAAAAACATCGCCTTACCTAGCTCATTAGTTGCGGAGTTAAACCAGCAAGGAGGATTGTTACTTGCTTCAAGTCACAACCAGTATTTAGTAAAAAATATCGCCAATCATCCTGACTACCTATTACGCTTTGAGCTCCCCATTGAAACCGTCGACGATGATAATGTTAATTTTGCTTTAACTTTAATACTCTATGTAAGTATCTGCGGCATTTTAATTTTATGGTTAATCCCCTTAACAAGACGCTTATACCTACTAAACAATGCCGCAGCTAAAATTGGCTCAGGACAACTTGATGCACGTATAGCTAAAAGCCGATTCTCCTATATTAAGATGTTAGAAAAAAGTTTTAATACTATGGCTGGAAAAATAGAAAACTTGGTCGCCGATAATAAGATTCTCGCTCGCAGTTTATCCCATGATATTCGCACACCAATGTCCTGTTTACGTTTTGGTATCGAAGCAGCACTTGATAGTAAATCAATGGACAAAAAGAACAGTTATTTAACCCGCATGGATAATGAGTTAACGCGGATGGAAGAGATGACTTCGTTATTTTTAGATTATGCTTCAATGGAGCGACAAGCGTTAAACCTAAAAAAACAACAAACCGATATCCAAGCGTTAATTGCCTCTGCAATCACTGATTGCCAAGTACTTGCCACACAAAAAGGTATAAAAATCAGCACTCTTGTTCCAGACGCAACGGTAAGTTATGAGCTAGATTATCATTGGTGCTATCGCGCCATAGTTAACTTAATTAGCAACGCTATTGGCTATGCTGACAGCAATATAGTCATCTTACTAGAATCTAGTAACAATGCCATTTCCATTACTGTGGCTGATGACGGTAAAGGTATTAGTGAAGATAAGCTGGAGATCATTTTCAATCCTTTCGTAAAACTTGATGCCGATAGAACGCGAGAACAAGGGCACTTTGGCTTGGGCTTAGCGATTTGTAGTAAAGTGTTGGATTGGCATCATGGGAGTATTAGCGCCGTGAACGGTACACAACTTTGTGGTGCCAACTTTACTTTATCTTTCCCTGCTAACTAGCTAATTGAATCATCTTTTTTACTTATCGACTTCTGTAAATTTGTTTATTAAGTAAAATAAGTAGTCATTGTTAAGAACTCCTTTAATAACTTTCTTGTTAACGGTAACCTTGGCGGTATATTTATACTAATCAGCGAGTGAAAAATACTCTATTGAATGCCGATATAAAAATTAATTTTATTAATAATATTAATAAAATAAGTGCTAGTGATTGGCAGAATTTAAATAACTCACCCTGCCCCTTTCTTCGTTACGATTTTTTTAATGCCCTTGAAAAAAGCGACTCAGCAAGTGCTAAACAAGGCTGGCAAGCCCATCATTTAGTTGCCACCAATAACAATGAAGTGACGGCTGTTATGCCGATGTATTTGAAAAGTCACTCTTGGGGTGAATATGTGTTTGATTGGGATTGGGCTGATGCTTTCAAACGTAATGGCATAGATTATTACCCTAAATTAGTCGCCACCATCCCTTTTACCCCAGTAAGTAGTGATAAATTACTCGCTTCACAGCTTCAAGTGCATGAATTATTTGCTCCTCTAATAGAGCATTGCCAACAAGAAAATATAAACAGCTGGCATATTTTGTATTGTGATGAAATTAAAACCGCTTTACCTGAGGATGTTTATCAGCGTAATACCGTGCAATTCCATTGGTTTAATCGTGATTATGAAACGTTCGACGATTTTTTAAATACATTTACTTCACGCAAAAGAAAAAATACCCGTAAGGAAAGGCTGTCAATCATTGAACAAGGCATCGACATCCGTCAGTTGAAAAATAACGAAATCACCCAACAAGACCTCGAGTTTTTTTACTTAACATATCAACTTACTTATTTGAAACGAGGTCATCAACCGCACTTAAGTTATGAGTTTTTTAAGCAAATAGTCGCTGACATGTCAGATAATATTTTATTAATTATTGCTAGTCATGAACAAGAAGATATTGCTTGTGCACTATTTTTTTATGATGACTCTCAGCTATATGGCCGGTATTGGGGCTGCACCAAGCACTATAATAATTTGCACTTTGAGCTTTGTTATTATCTTGGTATCGAATTTTGCATTCAAAATAAACTGCAAAGTTTTAATCCTGGCACCCAGGGCGAACACAAAATTCAAAGAGGATTCGAGCCTGTATTAACCTACTCTTACCACTGGGTAAAACATGCACCTTTTAGAATGGCCATTAAAAATTTTTGTCAACAAGAGCAGCAGCATATGCTAACGTACCAAGAACAATGTCAGCAGGTATTACCCTTCAGAAAGTTATGATGAATAAACCCTTTTCCCAAGCATGTGAAAATAATAAACGTCCAATTTTAAACATACTGTCAGAAGTATTTTCAGAAAATGAGCATATTTTAGAAATTGGCTCGGGAACGGGACAACATGCTGTTTTCTTTGGCCAGCACCTACCCCACTTAACTTGGCAAACCAGTGATTTACCAATCAATCATCAAGGTATTAATTTTTGGCTAGATGAAACGTCTTTATCTAACGTGCAAAAACCTATCGGGATAGATCTGAATAAAGCGTGGTCTATGCCTAAAAATAATTCACAAGTTGATGGGCTATATACTGCCAATACATTGCATATAATAAGTTGGCCATTAGTGGAGAAGTTTTTTGAGGGTATCGCGCAAAACTTAGCCGTCAAAGCCATTGTTTGCATATATGGCCCCTTTAAGTATCAAGGAAAATACACCAGCGAGAGTAACGCTAATTTTGATCTATGGTTAAAAGACAGGGATATCGATAGCGGTATTCGTGATATAGAAGCAATCTTGTCATTAGCAAATTCTGCTGGGCTTACTTTAATAGCCGATCATGTCATGCCAGCTAATAACCAGCTTTTGGTCTTTTTAAAAAAATAGTATTCAATCTACACATAGCTTAAAAATATCAACCAGCTTCACATAAATAATAGATGCCAATAAGCTTGCTAATCATCAGCTCGAAATAGGCTCCAACTGGTAAGGCTTCCTATCTTTTGTTGCGCTGTTACTTGGTAACCTAAGTGTTGATAAAAATTAATATTGTTATCCGATTCTGTATTGAGACCAACACCTGTTGAGTGTACATCTGACTTTGAAAGCTCTTGGTATTTAAGAATGAGGGCTTTTGCATAGCCCTTACCTTGATGATCGGGATGGGTGCCAATGGAGTCAATGAAAAAGTGTGCCTTACTAGGGTGTGCAGCATCAGCCTGCTGATCATACTGTTCAATGCGACGGCAAGCTTGAGGACTTATTGTTTTGTAGAATTCAGTCAAGGCATCATCACTACCTTTAATTATCTCTTGTTCGCTGGAGTTGCAACCAAGAGCAACAGCTACCCATTGCTGACTAACTTTCACGCCATAACAAGGCCAATTATTGGCTAAACCAAATTGATAAAATGCTAAGAAGAACTCAGCAATATGTGCTTCATAGTCGTTGCCAGAATCATTGAATAAATAGCGCATGACTTCGTAGTCTTTAAAGGAAGAGCTAAGAATATTAGCGGCCTCTACAAGGTCCTGTTCTTTAATTGAAAAAATATTCATAATCAAGTCTAACGTCTTGTTTTAATTGTATCGATGATAGATTTAAACAAGCTTAATGGCAAGTAGCCTACAAAGCTATATACCTTTAAACAAGTGTAATTCAACATCAATTCAGTTCCACCATTTATCCAATTCGACTTTACCCTTACACGATTCATCAGCTAAAGCTTTTTCTGTAATGACTGTTATTTTCTATGTTGCGTAGTTTCTATCTGCTGTTTATTTACGATAGGTAAAATAATATCAAAAAAAACATGGTGACCTTATCAGTAAATAATGTTCAGTTCTTGTTATATACCAAGAAGATATGTTCTAAATAGATAGCCATATTCAATTGAAAACAAGGTAAAATCTCGTTAATAAAAATATAATAGTCTCTGTGTAAAAATTACTTAGCATCAAAGATCATATACAATTATTATCGCTTTGCTGATAAATTACTGACTCACTTTAAAAGGTATTTGTTTTCGAATATGGATACTAGCAGTTTTATTGCCCTACTCTACAATGCAGCACTCCTAATTTCTTTAGGCGTCATTTATGATGCGCTGAAGCTTGAATCAATTAAGAATAAAAAGCTACGCGACCTAATCTCTGGATTATTGGTCGGTATGCTCGGCCTCGCAGTGATGAATACTTCATGGGAGTTGGCCCCTGGAATGTTCTTTGACACGCGATGGGTACTTATCAGCCTTTGTGGTTTGTTTTTTGGTCTGGTACCCACCTTAATTGCCGGAGCTATGATGGTTAGCCTAAGGCTTCATATAGGTGGGGCAGGAATTCTGGTTGGCTCATTATGTGTCATCATCCCTGGCTGTATTGGTTGTTTATTTGCCATTATATTAAAACGAAAAGACCTGAAGCTTGATTGGTTCAAGCTATATTCTTTTGGCATGCTGATTCAAATCACAGTATTGGGTTGTATGTTACTAATGCCCGAACATTTACGATACAAAGTCATAGGCGCTGTTATACAGCCGGTAATCTTCGTTTTCCCTGTTTGTACCATGTTAGTGGGTTTGATACTGAGGCGCCAACGTGACCGCCGAAAATCTGAATATGACCTCACTGAAAGCCAAAAGTTATTAAACAGAGAGCAAAGCTTGATGAGAGGCTTGATTGGCTCATTACCTGATTTAATATCCTTTAAAGATGTGCAAGGACGTTACCTTGGCTGCAATCATGCTTTTGAACAATACGTTGGCCTGACAGAGCAAGAACTGAAAGGAAAAATGGATCAAGAGCTCAAGGGGAATTTTAAACCTTCAGATATAGCAGGCCTTGATGAGCAAGAAATTATTGCCAGTGGTAAAGTATACAGTCGAGATGAATGGGTAGTTTACCCTGACGGTAGCAAAGTATTACATGAAACCATTAAGAAAACTTTTGATGGTTTTGATGGCACTCGCTATGGTTTAATGAGCGTTAGCAGAGACATCACTGAACGCAAAAATCATGAAGAACAAATTCAACGACTCGCCTTTTATGACTCATTAACACAATTACCTAATCGCAGGATGTTACGAGAAAGATTGCAACTTCTGGTGACCACTAGTGCTCGTGACGAACGATTCAACGCACTTTTTTTCATCGACCTTGATCACTTTAAAACCCTTAACGATACCCAAGGGCACAATATGGGTGATCAATTATTAATAGCCGTAGCCGCCAGAATACAAGACAGTGTTCGAGATGAAGATATTGTCTCTCGATTAGGGGGGGATGAGTTTGTTGCCTTGATTTCTAATCTTGGTGAAGATGAAGCAACTGCTGGTCATGTTGCCGAAAAAGTCGCTGAAAAAATACGTCTCTCCATTTGCCAACCTTACAAATTATCTATCAAAGAAAATGTAGATGCGAGCAACGAAATGATTTTTCACTGCACACCAAGTATTGGCATCAGCTTATTCAAATCAAATTTAACCTGCCCCGATGAAATTCTAAAACAGGCTGACGTTGCCATGTACCAAGCAAAAGCAGCGGGCAGAAATGCCATTCGTTTCTTTGATCCAGCCATGCAGATTGCATTAGAAGAAAATGCGGCTATGTTAGCTGAACTGCACCAAGCAATTGATAATGGTGAACTTGAATTGTATTACCAAATTCAAATAGATGAAATTAAGGGCATTCAAGGTGCAGAAGTATTATTACGCTGGTTTCATCCGATACGAGGAATGGTTTCGCCACTTGATTTTATTCCAATGGCAGAAGAGAGCGGTTTAATCATACCAATAGGACGTTGGGTATTAGAGTCGGCTTGTCACCAACTGAAAGTGTGGGAAAACCTCCCCAACCGAGAGAACTGGCAAATATCCGTTAATGTGAGTGCCTTACAATTTCAACAAGAAAATTTTGTTGAAATTGTTCAAGAAATCATCCTCTCAAATAATATAAACCCGCGCGGTTTAAAACTGGAATTAACCGAAAGCATGGTGCTAGAAAATGTAGATATTATCATTGAGAAAATGCAGCAATTAAATCAGCTCGGCATTGACTTCTCGATGGATGATTTCGGCACAGGATACTCTTCTCTTTCGTGTTTGAAACGCTTACCACTGAAGCAGTTAAAAATAGATCAATCGTTTGTTCGTGATATCACCACAGATCCAGATGATGCCGCAATCGTACAAACAATTATCAACTTATCTAGCAGTCTAAAATATGACGTCATTGCTGAAGGTGTTGAAACCCAAGAGCAGCGCCAATTTTTATTTAATAATGGCTGTAGTCAATATCAAGGTTATTTGTTTAGCCGTCCTGTGCCTATTGCTGAGTTCGAGGAATTAGTGAGCTCTATGTCAGTTAACTTTGCTGCGGTGTTAGACTAAAAGGCATAAAGCAGTAGTGGTCTTCAAACCTTGGGTTATACGCCACTACTTAATTAATTCACTATTTTTCACACTTAATAAATTCTCTTAATATCTGACTGATTAAGAAAATTTAGTTAACATTGACTGACAATATTCTGTTTTCAACAATCGTGTCACTTCACTTTTTTCACTATTGATAACATCTAACATCAATTTATCTGTCGATTGGCGCATTAATCGTCTGCTTGTTTGTACTGAGTCTGCTGGTAATTTGGCAATGGTTTGTGCAACATTCAGTGCCTTTGCTATCACTTCATTAGGTTGGCAAACCTGATTGACTATGCCGTATTGATAGGCTTGTTCTGCGGTGAAAGGTGCCCCTAATACAGCCAACTCGAATGCTCTATTTAGACCAACTTTTAGTGGCAGCAATAAACTTGCTCCGGCTTCCAAACAAATGCCTAGGTGTGCAAAAGGTAGGATAAACTTACTATTATTAGCCGCAATAATCATATCGCATTGCAACAATAATGTAGTGCCAATGCCAACGGCTGGCCCAGCCACTGCAGCAATAATAGGCTTAGAAAAGGTTGCCAAGTGCTCGATAAAGTCAAAGGCAGAAAGCTCTTCTTCATTGCCTGACTCGGCAAAATCATTACCAGCAGTAAAACAATTTTCATCTCCTTGAATGAGCAGACAATGTATATGTGCTGATTCATTGGCATAGGTTAACTGCTCACACAAAGATTTATACATGGCAGCATTAATGGCATTTTTTTTCGTTGGTCTATTGAGGGTTATGATCAAAACGCCTCGTTGTTCTTCTGTTAAAACTAATTTGTTCATTGTTGGTTCACTTAATAAGAGAGACATTTTTATGCCAAAATAAATTGGCTTTTAAAACCTATACCCAAGCCATTTGAAGATGAATGTTAACTAAACCAGTAAAACACTCTTACGCTGATTGGGTTGTTTATCGGTTTAATGCATCACTGAAGTCATTAAATACTTGGAAATCTTTGTAAGACTATTTCACCTTCCACTTCCAATACCGTCTTTCCTTTGGCATTTTTCACATCAAACGTTAATTCTGCATTTCCTCTGTCACTACGAGTATCTACGCTTAATTTGGCAATGGTCATGTTAACCGTTAGGCAATCATCAACAAAAACAGGTAGTCGAAATTGACATTTTCTAAGCTCTCGTCCTGCTACAATATGCCAATTGGTATAGATGTTATCAAAGGTTAAACGCTGCATTATGCCTAAAGTATGGATGCCACTGGCACACAGTGCACCTATAGGTGATAACTTCGCTTTTTCTGGGTCGACATGAAACTCCATAGGATCGTAACGTTTGGCAAAATCAATGATCTCATGCTCTGAGACTTGATAATGGCCATAAGAAAATTGCTCTCCTTCTTTAAGTTCATCCCAGTAGATCTTTTGATTTTTTTCTGTTTTGGCTGACTTTAATGCAGACTCACTGATAACGTCACTCATTGTGAATCCTCATAATCAGCCAGAATCATATCGGCAGCTTTTTCACCAATCATGATGGTAGGTGCGTTGGTATTACCACTGACCAATTTAGGCATAATAGATGCATCTACAACTCTAATTCCATTTAAACCATGTACTTTAAGCTGTTCATCAACAACAGCCATAGCATCATACTCAGTGCCCATTTTACAAGTACAAGCGGGATGATACTGAGTGTCTGAGCGATTACGAATGTCTTGCTCTAGGGCATGCTCATTGCCTTTTTCAAGGGGAAATAACAGCTGTTGACGAATACCATCGAAAGGACTACTTTCAAGTATAGCGCGCATTTTTTTCGCACCACGTTTGATCAGCTCTAAATCTTTTTCATTATCAAAAAATTTAGGATCTATCGCTAAAGGGTCTTCTGGATTACTACTCTTGAGTTTCACTTCCCCCGTGCTATCAGGACGAAGCACCGTAATATGGCAACTATAACCATGACCAAAATTCACTGTACGGGCATGATCATCAACGATACCGGGAACAAAAACTAACTGTGCATCTGGCGCAACGACATTGTCTTGGGTACTAAAAAACGCGCCAGATTCTGCCAGCGTGCTAGTAATTTTGCCTGAACGTGTATTCTTCCATTCAAACATAGATTTAACCATGCTGGTGCCACCTTTTAGTGATAAACCAAAAGTCTCATCACTGCTGGCAACTCGATAAGTTTGTACATAATCAATATGATCTTGTAAGTTTTGGCCAACGCCGGGCAAGTGGTGAACAATTGGGATGTTTATATTTGAAAGATGCACTTTTGGACCAACCCCTGAGAGCATTAAAACTTGTGGTGAACCAAAAGCACCACCGCTAAGAATGACTTCTTTATCACAATGAATATCGACTGATACTTTATCTTTTTTATAGCGTATGCCGACGGCTTTTTTTCCCTCAAATAATACTTTTTCCGTTAATGCATGAGTGATTACCGTTAAATTTGGACGATTCAAGTGCGGTGTTAAAAAGGCTTTAGCTGCACTACAACGTTCACCATTTTTTACCGTGCGCTGATACATAAAACAACCTTCTTGCTCAGCACCATTGTAATCATCATTCTGTTTCAGCCCTTGTTCCTGACAAGATGCAATAAACATTTCATTGGTATTACTGGCAGCCGTTGCATTTGAGACGCCTAGCGGACCATCTTGGTTGTGATATTGGTCAGAAAAATACTCATTGCCTTCAGATTTTTTAAAGTAAGGCAGTACTTCTTCATAGCTCCAACCTTTATTACCCAACGCTGACCAATTATCGTAATCCCATTTATTGCCTCTTACGTACAGCATGGCATTGGTAGATGAACAACCCCCAAGGGTTTTTCCCCGAGGTTGATACCCTTTACGACCGTTTAGACCTTTTTGAGGGATAGTTTCAAATGCCCAGTTATTTATCTTTGTTGGCAGCATTGCTGCTACGCCTGCAGGAGCATGAATAAAGACACTTTTATCGGGTCCGCCCGCTTCTAATAAACAAACAGATATATTAGGATTTTCAGTTAAACGCGCGGCTAAAACACACCCTGCAGAGCCAGCACCAACAATAATATAGTTGTACATTTTCTCTTCCCCATCATCTATTACAACTCATAACGGTTGCTATTTATTAATACCAATCCCATTAAGTTTTTACCCACTTGTATTGGTTAAAATATCCCAAGGCGGCGTTGCTCTCAATCCTAATAGCCAGCTATTGGTCAATCAAACGCCTACCCTTGAATTATTTTCCCTGCGCACTACAAGATCACAAACTCAATGAAATTGATATAAAACTCGAATGACCGAAGTGACTCGAGTCATCTTTTTTACTTTCCGTAAAGCGTTACAACCACAGCCCCACCAAGGCCAACATTATGCTGTAAAGCGAGTCTTGCACCTTCAACTTGTCGTGCGCCTGCTTGGCCACGTAGATGCCAAGTTAATTCAGTACATTGTGCCAGCCCTGTTGCGCCTATAGGGTGACCTTTGGACATCAAACCTCCAGATGGGCCAATAACGAATTTACCGCCATAAGTATTATCACCGTTATCAATAAACTCGGCGGCACCACCTTCAGGACAAAGCCCTAGCCCTTCATAACTGATCACTTCATTCGTGGTAAAACAATCGTGTAATTCAATAACATCAATGTCATCTGGGCTAATGCCTGCCATGTTATATACTTTCTGGGCTGCTATTTCTGTCATGCCTTTACCCGCTGCATAAATAGGGTCTTGCCACGACTTTTCAGTATCTGTTGCCATAGCTTGCGCTAGAATTTTCACCCCATTAGTAATGCCATGTCTTGCAGCAAAAGCTTCACTACAGACAATAGTCGCCGCCGCGCCACAAGTGGGAGGACAGGCCATTAGGCGTGTCATATAACCGTCATAGATCACTTTGTCATTGAGCACATCTTGATAGGTCAGCGGTTTAGTAAACATAGAATAAGGGTTATGCACCGCATGACTACGAGACTTCGCTGAGACTTTGGCAAAAATATCAGCTTCAGCACCATATAAATCCATATAATGACGTCCTGCAGCACCAAAGGCTTGCAATGCCAGAGGTCCATCGGGTGCATTAAATTTTTCTAACACTGGTTTTGCGCGGTCAAAAGGACTTTCCCTATCGTCCCAACCTGAGCCCAATGCGCCTGGTTGCATTTCTTCGAAACCAAAAGCCAACGCACAGTCAATTTCGCCCGAGAGCACCGCTTGTCTCGCTAAAAACAGCGCAGTGGAACCACTAGAGCAATTATTATTGACGTTTACCACAGGAATACCACTTTGAATAACATCATAAAAGGCATGTTGGGCACAGGTACTATCACCATAGATATAAGCACCAAAAGCTTGCTGAATCTTTGCTGCATCAATGCCTGCATCAGCCAATGCGATCTTTATCGCTGTAGCAGCCATCACACGATAAGGTTCTTGTTGACCCGGTTTACAAAACTTTGTCATACCGACGCCGGCTACGATTACTTGACTCATTTATTTATCTCCTAAGATTGTTTTCCAAAAACACCATCAGCTTTAAGCTGATTAATTTGTTGTTCACTAAAGCCAAACTCTTGTTGTAAGATTTGGTTGTGTTCACCTAAGTTACAGCCTTTGAAATGATACTTAGCAGGGCTATCTGACATTTTTATTGCACAACCTACTTGTTTAATGCCATCAACCTCGACAATCATTTCTCGACTATTAATTTGTTCATGCTGACACGCTTCGTCCATGGTTAACACAGGTTCAACACAGGCGTCGATTGAACGAAATAACTTTTTCCAATAGGCAAAATTCTGCGATTTAAAAATGTCGGTTAATTGCGACTTAAAGGCTTGTTGGTTCTCTAATTTGGGCGAAAGGGCTAACTCGACCAATGCTGGCTGCCCTATTGCTTCGCACAAGGTTTTCTTAAATTGAGGCTCTAAACCACCGACTGAAAAGTAACGTTCATCATTGGTCTGGTAGTAATCATAAAACTGTTGACCATTAAGTAATTCTTGCTCAGGTCCTGTTTTTGCTGCTGCGCCGAGATAATTTGAAGCAGCAAAGACATTTAAACTAAAAGCGGCATCAGTAATACTGATATCAATATGTTGTCCAATACCCGTTTCTAAGCGTTGTATAACTGCCGCCAGCAAACCTGCGACAAGGTGCATAGAGCCACCTGCTACATCAGCGATTTGAATGCCCGCAGGCACAGGCGCGGTATTTATTCTGCGGCTATAGTCTTGCGCTGTCTCTTATACACATCTCCGAGCCCACGAGACCGTACTAGATCTCGT
>OJBR01000095.1_pt1 | contig 53753 bp, 53 predicted proteins | sample 1591161 | NCBI WGS metagenome assembly OJBR01 (sample SAMN05416803, study PRJEB24817) | seawater metagenome | isolation source: Sea water | place: Canada:Atlantic | collected 2013-07
CTACACTATCCTCTTCGTCGGCAGCGTCAGATGTGTATAAGAGACAGGTATAACAATAACCGGGTGCACAATGGACAAGCCTTCGTTAACTGTTGCAAACCGTTCCGTCGCGGAATGGCTATCCTCACTTCCTACACTGATTCTTCTTCTGCTGACCATTTTTCTGGCTTCCGGCGAAGTAATTCACTCGCAGCTACTGAAGATCGGCGAGAATACCTGGGAGGGCTATTTCCTTTTGCGTGGCGCTGGAGTGGTGGAACAGCCCACCTGTAACCGTGATCCAGACCTGGATCAGGAGCTGGCAAAAGCCATTAAGCAGAAAAAACAGCAAATGGCTGACGATCCTCTAGCCTCCATCTTTGGAACCGACGTGGACGAAGCGGCCTTGCGTCAGTCCTTGGAATCTTCCAGGCATAACTGTCGCGGCAGATGGGAACGCTATGAGTTGATTCAGGACAAAGCCACCCCCGGCGTGATTGCCTTCCGTACCTTGGAAGGCGGCGTAGCCAAAGTGGTAACTACCCTGGGCAACTACAAGCGTCTACTGCTTTGTTTGCTGGTAATGATCTGTGCCGCGACCGCCACATTAACGCGCCACCACATTTCGCTACGTCCCGCTCATACACGTAAAGACCACTTTGTTTCTAGCTTGGGCCAGCTCGCCGCCAACATAATGCTACTCCTCTCTGCTTGGCTATACCGAGGCGAAGAAATCAGCGCCATTGCCGACGGAGTTCAGGTCAATCACTTTTACTTGCACCAGTTCTGGATTGCCGGCTTCCTGCTGCTCTCTTTCGCTGCTTTCTACCAGCTGATTCGCCCGCCCAAAGACCTTGAGGAAGGAGGTACTTGGGGCAAGGCAATGTTGACCATCCCGCTATACAGCTTCATGTGCCTTACCGCTGGCGCACAATTTATCAGCCAAGGCTACTACCACGGGATTAGCGTTTATCTTGGCATGATGATGGAACTGTCCACCCTGTTCCTGAGCTTGGCACTGTATATCTGGATCGGCATGCTGCTGCGTCAAACCAAGATGGCTCACCTAGTTTTCGACGTGCTACGTCCTTGGAAAATGTCACCGGAGTTGATGTGTTTTGTGGTGCTTGCTGTTGCAGCGGTTCCTACAGCCTACACTGGCGCCTCCGGTATCTTCGTTATTGCTGCCGGTGCCACCATCTATAACGAGTTGGTTCGCGCTGGGGCTCGTAAACAACTGGCGCTGGCCGCCACCGCCATGTCTGGCTCCATGGGCGTGGTTTTACGTCCCTGCCTGCTGGTCGTGATCATCGCCGCTTTGAACAATAGCGTGACCACAGATGAGCTATTCACTTCCGGCCTGAAAATCTTTGGTTTGTCGCTGTTCCTGTTCTTCATTTACAGCCAATTTGCCCGTACTGCTCCGGCACGCATTGCTCCGTTCTCTGAAGCAGTACCGCAAAGCTTGAAACGTCTCATCCCTCTACTGCCCTATGTGATTATCATGGGGACCGTAGTGGTGTTCTTCCGTGATCTACTCGACACCGAGTTAAACGAAAACTACGCACCCATTATCCTGCCGGTAATGCTGCTAGCCATTCTGGCCTACGAGAAACTGAGCACAAAATCCCTGCACGTTTTCACGATCGTCCTGTTGCCCCTTTTGATCTACTCCTGCTACAACCTGTGGGGCATCAACAATGCGCTAGACGCTGGTGCTATTCCTACCGGCACCTCCGCTGAGGAATTGAACGATCTGTTTTGGGGACTTTTCTGGCGTAATGCTATTCTCGGCGCTTGTCTGGCAATTTATTACCTTGTAAAAACACCGGATATGGACCCGCATTACCAACCAGAGCCCGGTGTGGGTGAGAAGATGGAAAGCTCATTGCGGTTTGCCACTAACGAAACCACCGGGCACATTGGCGCGTTGCTGATGCTGATGGCTCTATCGGTAAGCGTCGGCGGTATCATCGAGCGTTCCGGGGTCATGGAAATGCTGCCTGAGACGTTCCCGAGTATCTGGGTAGCCATGACACTGCTGGTGGTCACCATGGTGATTATCGGCATGATTATGGACCCCTATGGCGCAGTAATTTTGGTGAACGCAACCCTTGCACAAATTGCCTTCGATAATGGGATTGACCCACTACACTTCTGGATGATTACCCTGGTAGCTTTTGAGCTGGGTTATCTATCACCTCCAGTGGCGCTAAACCACTTGCTAACAAGGCAAGTAGTGGGAGACGAAGAAGTGGAATCCGCAAAAGTGCCGGGTGGCAACTTCTACCGTCGCTATGAGAAATTCCTACTGCCTATTGCGGTGATGCTGACCGCACTGCTGCTGGTATCTTACGTACCGCTGATGTCGGACTCGCTCCACGAGTTCCTGTTCCAGAAAATTCAGGCTGGCGCCCATTAACCCGCCAAACTGAACATGAAAAGGGCCCAATCGGGCCCTTTTTTATTTCAGCAACAAAAACTATTTAACTGGAAAAAGAAGCCCCTACTAACCGGACATATTTACCCGCTTCTCACCCCGCCAGTTTCCTATCGTTCCGCAATAACGAATACTGTAAAGTATCTGGAGATTTCAGGGAGATAGCGGATGAGTAAAACCCAAGAAAACCGGCCTTCACGAAAAACCGAAGGCCTCCCCAAAACGGCCAAACCCGCCTTGTTATTCTTGCTATTCTTGTTCGGGGTGGTTGCCACCATAGCCACCGCCGCTTACGTTGTTGACAGAATGATTTACGGATAAGTCACATGGCTACAAAAATTGACAACCGACGCCACCCCCGAATCAACCGTGAAGAGAACTTGTCTCTCACCTTGTTACCGGCAGGATCGAGTTCCTTAGACCCGGAAGATCGCCTCTATCTAACCTCTCACGACATTTCCCTAGCGGGTATCAGCGTGGAGCTACCCTCACCAATCAAGCCCGATACGGATGTGGAGCTCTGGGTTGCTCTGCTGGAAAACTACGGCACCTACCATCTTTACGGCACTATCGCTTGGTGCGCAGCACCTGAAGGCCATCTTCTCGCCGGAATAGCTTTGAACCTGGAGCGCGCCGACGGACGTTTATGGGCGGCTCACTTCGACTCAACAGGACATTTTAGTGACTGACCGTCCAGGGCCAGGACGACCAGTCATTTTACTGTAGGGAGCCCCCTCACCTGTTTCAGTGAAAGCAACCCCAAGCACGACCGCAGGGCATTAAACGCTAGCCCTAGCCTATGACAAGTCTGCCTTGGCAAAAGCCGTACATGACCACAAACGCAGAAAAAAGAAACCCTAGGCAGGGTAGGAGAAAGATAACAAAGCGCGAGCACCGACTCTCGCAGCGCACCATTTAGAAACGCTGCAAGACAACAAACATCAGAGCTTTTCCGGAAAATGCTCGCTTAACAAACCCGCAAGCCGATCAAGGCGTTTACGCCGCTTTGCCATCCCGAACACATTCATTAGGCGGGTTGCCCAAGTCATTGCGGTCGCTAAAGTGTCGCCGCCGCGACGGGGAATCACATGCACATGCACATGGGGCACATGCTGATTGGCTTCGCGGCCATCATTAACCACCACATTATGCGCCTTTACGGCAAGCCCGGCCCGTTTCTGCGCCACAATCGTCCTCCGGGCCAGATCCATCAACCGATGCGTCACCGCAGCATCCAACCCTTCCAGCAAGGATTCATGCTGGCGAGGAATCACCAAACAATGGGCTTCACGGATCGGGAACAAATCCAGAATCACCAGCGCCAAATCATCTTCATAGACCACGCTGGCGGGCAAAGTCCCCGCCTGAATCTGACAAAAGATACACTCGCTCATTGCTGAGCCAGCATAGCCGCTTGTTTGCGCCGCTGCCGCCACAGCTCTAATGCAGCCACCACCAGCGCCACCAGCAACATCGCCACCAATGGGCCACCGGCGCGCCAAAGGCTCACATTATCCTGAGCCAGGCCGTCAAACAAACTCACCACCCAAGCCGGAGCCCATTCGTCATGCTGCGCAGATACGGACCATGGTGTGAGCAACAGGGCAGTTAGCAGAGTTCGCAGCGGCACCTTAGCCCAGCGGCTCAGAGGGCGTGTTAGCCACCACCAAACGAACAAGACACCGATACTGCCCAGCAAATAGGCAAACCAACCCCATAAATATGCTTGTGTTGTCACAACGTCTCCCACTCATGTTATTGAACCCACCGGCAAGCCACCGCCTACATCAGTCGATCCAGTGAACAATATGCTCTTCCCAATCATCTTCCCGCACAAGTTGCTCTGACACCACCCGCCCCGCGACGCTAATCCCCGCTTGCCTCACGCTGTCAGCATTGTTACTGAGCAACGGATGCCAAGCGGGTAACGGCTTACCTTTTGCACGTAAACGGTATGCACAGGTGGGTGGCAACCAATTCGTATCCCTAGCAATGCTCTCAGTGACACGAATGCAATCCGGAACCCGCTTAAAACGCTCTTCATACACACGACATTGGCATTGCTTGCTATCCAGAAAGCGGCACGCCAGATTGGTAAACGCTAACTCGCCACTGTCTTCATCTTCCAGTTTTACAAGACAACAACGGCCACAATTATCACACAGCGCTTCCCACTCGCGGACATTGAGGTCGCTCAGCGGGAGAGTCCAGAACTGACCCCGCAGCGGCAGCGTCGTATCAGGCATCATGTCGAACCGGTTTATCCGGGTGGCCATCAGCCATGAACAGGTCTTCATCCGGCGGTGGTGGCATTTGCAAGTAAAAACCCTGCTCGCGGATTTTTTCCATGACCTGCTCCACATCCGCGCGTGCTAATGGGCGCGTCGGGTTCAGAATCATATCAGTCACGTGCTCGGCATGACCAAACTGTCCCATCAATATCTCGGGCACCTCTTTAAGCCCTTTTTGCCGATCCACATACAAATACATGCCACTTTTGCGGCGGCTCTTATAGATCGAACAAAACAATTTGCCTTTCAGCACTCCCTCACTCACTACAGCAACTCCAGCAGAGGTTGGGTGACAACATCATTACGCCAGCCGGTCAACGGTTCCGGCACCCTCTCCGGGTGGCGGATCAGGGCTTCCAGCCAACGGCGACGCATCAATACGTCGGGCTTCATATTCAACTCTTCGGCAATAATCGCAACCCGGCTACGCAGGGTTTTGGCAAGTTTCTTCTGTGCCATATCCGGCGGCCCCGGCAACGGATCGGGGGGAGTCTGCCCTCGGGCCTGTTCAATCAATGCCAACAACGCATCTCCGTCGCGACGAATCTGTTTGGGATGAAAGCCCAAGTCCGCGAGCAAGCCTCTGTCGGTACGATTGGTACGGGCCAAGTCCAGCAACTGGGCATCTTTTAACACAAAGCTTTTGGGCAGATCTCGCTCCCGAGCCATCTGATCACGCCACGGCGCCAGTGCTGCCAATACCGCCAAGCTTTCGCCCTGCAGCAAGCCCGCGCCTTTCACGTTACGCCAAGCGTCTTGCGGCAGCACTTGGCTGCGAGCCTGCTTGAGCAAACGAGCGCATTCTTCTTCCCACCAAGCGCGGCGGCCCAAGCCATCGAGTCGCTCGGCGAGAATCCCCGCCACTTCCGGGAGATATTTTACGTCATCTTCCGCGTAGTGAAGTTGCTCATCGCTTAATGGCCGTTTCAGCCAATTGGTTCGCGTGGCCCCTTTCGGAAGATCAACACCCAACAGCATTTGAACCACTTTCTGGTAACCCCACTGCATATCTTCGCCGCTCAGTGCAGCGGCAATCTGGGTGTCTTCAATGGCCGCCGGGTACTGGCCAGTAAACGTAGCAATTGCTTCCAAGTCTTCGGAACAAGCATGCATCACCAAGGTATGATTCTGAAATACTGGCAACAAAGTAGGCCCATCAACCTCGGTAGTATCAATAAGTCGAATGCGCACACCATCATGGACTTGCACCAGTGCCAATTGTGGCCAGAAGGTGCGCTCACGCATGAATTCCGTGTCCAGGTATAGCCGACTACCTGCCGCCAGGCTTGCCTGCCATTCGCTGATCTCTTTGTTATCTTCGCACCAGAGATACGCCATCTTTTTGCCTTTTCCGGGAATGTAAAAGCCCTAACATACGGCTTTCTCGGATCTTTGCTGCCGTAAGAGAAGGGCAAAATAACCTGCAAAATACACACAAAGCAGGCACCTTCGACGGCAACAACAGAATTTGCGACGATTATACGGCCTGTGGCGCTCAATTTCCCGGCACATTTCTGCTACTCTTTGCGCCGCATTGAAATCGCACAGGATGACGCTAATGAGCACGAAACTGGTACTGGTCCGCCACGGCCAGAGCGTATGGAACAAGGAAAATCGCTTCACAGGCTGGAAAGATGTTGATCTTACCGAGCAAGGCCGCGAAGAAGCCCGCACCGCAGGCGAACTACTGAAAGAGGCCGGGTTTGAATTTGACCTGGCTTATACCTCGGTGCTCAAGCGTGCGATCCGCACCCTGTGGAGCATTCTGGATAACATGGACCAGATGTGGATCCCTGTTATCCGTGACTACCGCTTGAATGAACGCCACTACGGTGCCTTGCAGGGTTTGAATAAAGCGGAAACAGCCGCCAAATATGGCGACGACCAGGTACATATATGGCGCCGTAGCTACGATACGCCGCCACCGAAAATGGAACGTGACGATGAGCGCTACGCTGGCAACTTCCGAGTGTACAAGGACTTGAGTGAAGCTCAAATTCCTTTGTCAGAAAGTCTTAAAGACACGGTGGACCGTTTTATTCCTTACTTCGAAAGTGATATCAAACCGCAAATTCAAGCTGGGAAACAGGTTTTAATCTGCGCCCATGGCAATAGTCTGCGTGCGCTGGTGAAGTATCTCGGCGACATTTCTGACGAAGAAATCGTAAAGCTCAACATCCCTACTGGAGTGCCGATGGTTTATGAGCTGGACGACAATCTCAAACCCATTAAAAACTACTATTTGGGCGATGCCGAAGCTGCAGCGAAAGCGGCAGAAGCAGTCGCCAACCAAGGTAAGGCGTAAGCAGGCAAGCTAGGAACCTGCCACAAAAAAGCCCCGCCAAACCCGGCGGGGCTTTTTTGTGCTTCATACCTTCGTCATCATACAAGCATAGCTTCTCACATTACTGCAGGCCTATTTGACCTTGCATACAGCCACGTTCATTGGCCATCTCCGCTGTGGCGCGCTGCTCGCCAGCGGGCCAGTATGCAGCGACTCCATCTTGATATGCCTTCGACCATTCTATGCTGGCGGCACTGTTGCAGATAACGCTCACACCTAGCCGGATGCACGACACAGCGCAGCGGTTCCAGTTGGCCAACGTTTCTGGCTAACTGATAGTGAAAATGCGGCTCAAACTGGTTCTCTACTTTTGCGCCAATATCGTCCTGCTGCCCAGAGTACCCTTCCCGCAGCATCAAATAACCTGACCTCCCGTGCCCTAATAAATCCTTTTGGTCGTAATAGCTCACTACAAACCATTGCTGAAAAGCTGGACATGAAGGTCGCGCTCGCTACGGCAGCATTTGTTAGTGGCGGGCACAGCCTTTAGTCGTATCCGCAACAAAGTGCGGGAAACCTTTGCAACTCAATACCTTGCCTGCCCCTGGAAAAAATTGTCCATTTACTTGGCTACAGTGATCAATCCAGTTCCAGCAAAGCTTACCGAAAGTGCACCGAGTGCACCCGCCGCCAACACCAAACCTGATTACGATGGCGATTGGCCAGAATGCCCTTGAGCAAAAAATCAAAGGCATTGCGTTGGCGGTTGACATCTCTACTATCGAGAAAATCAACCATCGGCAAACATACTAGTAATAACAAGCAGGGATACACTGATGAAGAAGCTGTTTACCGCCATTCTAGCCCTTTATGCCCTGTCTGCGCCTTTTAGCGCACAGGCAAACACCATCAAACGCAAAATCTGTGTATTTGATATTGTCGGCAATGTAGGCCCGATCATGAACGCCATGAGAGACTGGAAAGCCGCCGCGCGAGGCTGGGGCCTGGAAACAGAGCTTGTGCCCTATACCAACGAGGCCATTGTTGCTGAGGACCTGAAAGCCGGTATTTGCGATGCCTCTTTGATTACTGGCATTCGCGGTCGGGCATTCAATAAATATGCAGGGACAGTGGATTCCATTGGGGCCATTCCCACCATGGACCATATGAAAGTGCTGCTACAAGTACTTTCCCACCCCCAAAGCGCGGACAAACTATCCCAAGGGTCCTACCAAATTATGGGAATTGCGCCCGCTGGGGCCGCATTTGTTTTCGTGAATGACCGAGAAGTAAATTCTCTGGCTAAGGCTGCTGGCAAAAAGGTCGCGGTTCTAGAATACGATGAAACCCAAGCCAAACTCGTTTCCCAGGTCGGCGCTACACCCATCGCCTCAGACATCACCAACTTCTCCACCAAGTTCAACAATGGCGTTGTTGATATCATTGTTGCACCGCTGGTGGCCTACAGCGCTCTGGAATTGTACAAGGGCTTGAGCCCAGACGGTGGAATCATCAATTACCCACTGGTTCAGCTAACCTTCCAGTTAATTGCGAAGAAAGACCGGTTCCCAGCAGAAATGGCTCAAAAATCACGGGAATACTTCTATAATAACCTGCAACGGATTACCAGCCAGTTAGATAATGAGGCCAAGCATGTGGCCAAGCATTGGTGGGTAGAAATCCCCGATGCGGACAAAGCCGAATATGAAGTCATGATGCAGGAAGCCCGTGATCAACTTCGCGACGAAGGTTACTACGATCAGGACATGCTCACTCTTCTGCGCAAGGTTCGCTGCAAAATGGAAGCGACCCGTGCAGAGTGCAGCTGACAGTTAAAAATTGAAGCTTTTTTCGCTCTAAAGCAAAGAGGCCGCGTCCATAAAAATTAGACGCGGCCTCTTACGTTTAGCGCTTTTCTAAGCTGCAAGCTTGAAGCTTGCCGTTTATAACCCCATCTGCTTTGCAATCACCTCATTCATGATCTCGTGGGTGCCGCCGCCGATAGAGAGAATCCGATTATCGCGGAATAGGCGCTCCACCACGGTGCCCCGCATGTATCCGCTGCCGCCAAATAGTTGTACCGCATCGTAGGTCACGCGATCAGCACAACGCGTTGCCACATTTTTCGCCATGGACACATCCAGCACGCAATTCTCGCCAGCTGCAATTTTGGCGGCAACCCGATAGGTAAACTCTGTGCTGGCTTTTACGTCCGTGGCCATTTCTGCCAACTTGTGCCGTGTTACTTGAAAGCCTGCCAGTGGCCGACCAAATGCCTCCCTTTCTTTCACATAGCGCAGAGCTTCATCCAGTGCCAGTTGAGCCGTGCTATTGGCAGTTACTGCCAGTACCAGTCGCTCCATCTGGAAATTGCTCATAATGCAGTAGAAGCCACCGTTTTCCGGACCAATAAGGTTTTCCGCCGGCACCCGGCAGTCTTCGAAAAATAGCTCAGCAGTATCAGACGCCCACCAGCCCATCTTTTTCAATTTGCGCCCAACGGTGAAGCCCGGGGTACCCTTTTCGATCAGCAACAGGCTGATACCGCCATAACCCTTGTCACCCGTGCGTACGGCTACGGTGTAATAATCGGCGCGCACCCCACTGGTAATAAAGGTTTTAGCTCCATTTACCACATAATGATCACCGTCACGTACCGCTCGAGTTTGCAGGTTGGCCACGTCAGACCCCCCGTTAGGCTCGGTAATCGCCAGCGCCGAAATCTTGTCTCCGTTGATTACCTCCGGAACGACCCGCTGCTTCATGGCCTCGCTGCCCCATTTCCAAACGGGGGGTAGGCCAATATCCAGTGAGCCCAAGCTCGCGCAAAGGCCGCCGGACGAGCACCGTACCAGCTCCTCGCAGGCAGCAACTTTCATGAAGATATCTTCACCGGTACCACCAAATTCTTCCGGTGCATTGATGCCAAGAATGCCTGCAGATGCCGCTTTCTTGTACAGCTCACGGGGAAATTCTCCCGCCTCCTCCCAATCGTCTACTTCCGGGAGAATCTCCCGTTCAACGAATTTGCGCACCGTATCGCGCACCATCTGATGGGTTTCATTGAAATAATTCAGGGCACTCACAGGGCCTCCTTGGATTTATTGATTACAAACAACCTAGCGCTTGCTTGGTTTTACCTTACCAGAAAGCCAGAGGAGGAAACCAGACGAATCCAATCGTTTTGATTTATCGATAAAGTGGAAAAATTAGGCGCTCAAGAAAGGGACCGAAACTTCAAGCATCAAAGGGCCTGCGACCTTTCAGAGCCTGTGCTAAGGTGGCGCCATCCACAAACTCCAACTCGCCCCCCATTGGCACCCCTTGAGCGATACGACTCACACCCACCCCGGCATCTTGAGCCAGGCCCAACACATAGTGCGCAGTGGCTTCGCCTTCCACCGTGGTGCCTGTGGCCAGTATCAATTCACTGATTTGCCCTTCATTAAGACGCTGCTCAAGCACATCTAACCCCAGCTCACGGGGGCCTATGCCATCCAGCGGCGACAACTCGCCCATCAGTACAAAATACTGGCCGCGGTATTCGCCTGATTGCTCAAAGGCCAACACATCTCCCGGGGTTGCCACAATACACACCAACGACGCATCTCGACGCGGATCTTCACACACCGGGCAAAGCGTCGATTGCGCATAATTGCGGCACCGTTCGCAATGCTGAACCCCATCCATAGCCGCATGGAGGGCATCGCCCAGGCGACGTCCAGATTCGCGTCCGCGGTCCAGCAACGCATAAGCCATACGCTGGGCCGAACGAGGCCCAACGCCGGGCAAGCAGGTAAAGGCATTGATAAGCTGGTCAACCAGCGGCGCGTGTTTCACAGTTTCGGGGTCTCGTCGCTGAACTTAGGGTTTGAAACCCGGTGGGAACGGAAAACCACCCGCCATGTTCTGCATGCTATCTTGCTGCTGCTTCTCGATCCGGCGCACCGCATCGTTCACCGCAGCGGCCAGCAAGTCTTCCAGCAATTCCTTGTCTTCACTCATTAGGCTTGGATCAATATCCACCCCTTTCACATCATGGCGGCCATTCATGGTGACTTTCACCAAGCCGGCACCGGACTCACCTACCACCTCAGCATTGGCGGCTTCGTCTTGCATTTTCTTCATTTTCTCTTGCATGGCCTGGGCCTGCTGCATGAGATTGTTAATATCGAAATCCATGATTTACTCCCATATAACGCTTCAAGCAGCATCCAGCACGGACAAACCATGCTTTATCATCTCGCCTGTTGCGTGTCGCGTTCTTTATTCCACTCTCTCTTTCGGGGTGACACTCTCATCATCCAACCGACCGCCAAAGGTGGTGATCAACTGCTGCACCACCGGATCCGAATGCAAAGTGTCTTTAGCTTGGAGCAGCAATTCCTGCCGGCGAGCTTCGGCGATGACCTCAGGTGTCGCACCCGGCTGCTGCTCAAATTCCACTTGAACCTGAATACGCCGCTGGAAGTAATTCCCCAGCGCTCCACTCAATTCTTCCAACCGCTCGCGGTTAACCAAGACCTGATGACCTGGGCTGATGCGCAGCGTCCAGACGCTTTCCTCGCGGCTGATCAGCACCGCATTGCGAGCGATATTGCGCACCGTGCCATCTACGTCCAGCCGCAACAACAACGCGGCCCACCAGGTGGCAACTTCCGCCTCATTGGTGGGCTCCGCGAGCGGCGCCAGAGGTTCTACTTCCTGCGTTGGCGCTTGATTAGGCTCTGGCTCAGCTTGCGGTTCACTCTGCGACGGCGCGACCGCGACAGCAGACGTTGATGGGCCAGGGCTTTCATCCCAAGGTGGCGCATCGTCCGCTGATGCTGCCTGCTCGGCAGCGGCCGGTGCAGCCCGTGTCGGCGAAGGCTCTGGTGCTGTAACAGGTGCAGAAGCCGATGCAGGTGTAGGCAGCGAGACCGGGGCCGGCGCAGCGGCAGGCGTTTTGTTCAACAGGGCACGCAAATCTGGCTTGTCGCCGGGCTCCTCCGACGACGCTACCGCTTTAGGCTTTTTTACTGAGGGGTTATCCCCTTGCACCAATACACCTTTGGGAGTGAACAACACCATGCGCAGCAATAGCATCTCCAAGGCTGCGCGGCTATCTGGGGCATCCTGCAGGTCACGGCGGCCACGTAGAGCCACGTCGTAATAAAGCTGAATCTGTTCTGCAGTAAGCGCTGCAGCGAGCTGCTGTTGCGTCTCATCGTAACTGCCTGGCACCGCTTGACACACCGCCAGTTGGTGCAGCTGGCTGATCAGCTCATCCAGCAATGCCAACTCACCAGGACAATGCTCGCTCACCGATGCTAATGCCTGCAGCACCCCACCCGGTTCCTGTTCGGCCAGCGCCACCAGCAGGGTAAGCACATGATTACGGTCCACGGTGCCCAGCATGGCGTTCACCGCCTCACTACTAAGCTGCTCACCGCCAAACGCAATAGCCTGATCCGTGAGACTCAACGCATCACGCATAGAGCCTTCAGCCGCCTTGCCCAACGAGAGCAGTGCAGGCTCATCGTAGCGAATCATTTCCTTGTCGAGCAGCGTTTTCAAATGCCCAGCAATCTGCTCTGCAGGCAAAGCCTTAAGACTAAATTGCAGGCAGCGGGACAACACCGTCACCGGCAGTTTCTGCGGATCTGTAGTGGCCAGCAGAAACTTCACATGGGGCGGGGGCTCTTCCAAAGTTTTCAGCAACGCATTGAAAGAATGGGCGGAAAGCATGTGCACCTCATCAATCAGGTACACTTTGTAGCGCCCTCGGGTCGGCGCGTATTGCACGTTATCCAGCAGTTCGCGGGTATCCTCCACCTTAGTGCGGCTGGCCGCATCCACTTCGATCAAGTCAACGAAACGGCCGTCGGTGATTTCCTGACAGGTAGGGCATACACCGCACGGCCGGGCACTAACACCCTGCTCACAGTTCAGGCATCGGGAAAGGATACGGGCAATAGTGGTTTTGCCCACCCCGCGGGTTCCGGTAAATAGATAGGCATGGTGGAGACGATCTTGGTCCAAGGCATGCATCAGGGCCCGTGAAACGTGCTCCTGCCCCACCAGTTCATCAAAGGTGCGGGGGCGGTATTTACGGGCAAGAACCTGGTAACTCATAGCACTCCAGCGGCTTTCTCGACCACGAAGAAAAAAGGATTGGAATCAAAAAGCTTATGCTAACGAAGTTCCCGAAAGGAGGACAGTACAAGAAGCGTGTTACGTAAAAGCGCGATGGGAGGGAGTACAGGAATTAGAGCGGTCTTCCCGCCAGCCGCACCCCGGCACACAAGTCCACTGCTACCGTTGCTCCCTTCCGGGCCTGGCGGGGTTCGCAGCTTATCGTTGCGGGGGGACCGACGGGTCGACCATAACGCGTTTGCAGCCTAGTAACCAAGTAGCCGCGAAACGAGCGCGCATTGTGGCGAAAGCCCACCGCTATTGCAAGAGCACGACCGGGGTTGGGCGTTCATCAGGCTAAAGCTTGAGCAGGCTGGCCCCAGTCGAGCCGCAAGGCTACACTTGAAAAAGCAAAGTAGGGTCCATCAGACTCTATATCTAACCCCAGCGCGAACAGGGAGGCTTCATGGACAGCAATCCGACCATTCGCATTGCCATCAACGGTTTCGGCCGTATAGGACGCTGCCTAGTTAGGGCCCTCAGCGAACATCCAGCCCGGGAGCGTTTTGAACTTGTCGCCATCAACGATCTTGCCGATTTCAATGTACTCGCGCACCTGCTTGCCTTCGATACCACCCATGGTCGCTGGCCTCATCCTGTGCATTATGACGGCCAAACCATGGAAATTAATGGTCTCAGCGTGCCCTGCTACGCCATTGCCGATTTGGAAAAATTACCATGGCGTGAACTGGCTCCAGACTTAGTGTTCGAATGCAGCGGCCGCTACAAGCAACGAGCACAACTTCAACAGCACCTTGATGCTGGCGCTCGCCGGGTACTTGCAAGCTACCCGGTGGGCGACGCCGACGCCATGGTGGTTTATGGCGTCAACCACAAGATTCTTGATGACAATCAACGCATCGTTTCCAACGCCTCATGCACCACCAACTGTTTGGCTCCGCTGGTAGATGTACTGGACCGCAACTTCACGGTGAAACAGGGGCTAATGACCACGATCCACAGCTACACGAACGACCAGAACCTGGTAGACAAGGCCCACGGAGATTTATTGCGCGCCCGCGCCGCGGCAGTCAATATGATTCCAACCCGCACCGGCGCAGCTCAAGCCGTAGGAAAAGTGCTGCCTCACCTGGCCGGGCGACTGGACGGAATGGCGGTGCGAGTTCCCACCCTCAACGTATCATTGGTGGACCTGACATTGCTGCTGGAACAGCCCGCTACGGTGGAGGCGATTCATGACAGCCTGAACAATGCGGCCCACGGTGACTTGCAGGGGGTATTGGCCATGAACCATCTGGCCCTGGTTTCCAGTGACTTTAACCACCAACCCTACTCTTGCGTGGTCGACACCAACCACACACGGATATTGGAGCAACAATTAAAAGTGCTGGCCTGGTACGACAACGAGTGGGGCTTCAGCCACCGTATGCTGGATGTTGCGGCGTATTGGATGGAACGCTAGGCACAGACAGAGCCAGCCCCGCATCGCCAAAAAGCAGCAGGCATGATGCGGGGACAGGTGACGGTTTATGGACGAGAGGCCGCGCAAGCCACCCAGCCATTACGCACCTAAACCATCATATGGTTACCCACATTCAATAAAGAAGGGGCTCCTTAGAGCCCCTTTGCCGTGTCACAAATTTGCGTCGACAATATGGCTGATTAATTACTTTTCGCAGGTGGCGACGCGCCCTCAACCGGGATCACACGGGGCTTTTTCTCTTCTGGCACCACGCGGGTCAAGGTCACGGTCAGCAAGCCATCTTCTAACCCAGCCGCTTCCACTTCCACGTGGTCAGCCAGCTTGAACGTCCGCTCAAAAGCCCGGCGGGCAATACCACGATGCAGCCAAGTACGTTCGCTATCGTCTTCCGTTTTCAAGTTACCGCGAATGCGAAGTTCATTTTCTTGCACGGTGATATCCAGGTCATTGCGCGCAAAGCCTGCCATCGCCATAACAATACGGTAGCGGCCATCGCTTTCACGGATAATATCGTACGGCGGGTAACCATTGGACTGGTCCGCACGCAACGCCGCGTCCAGCAATTCATCGAAACGATCAAAGCCAACAGAATGGCGAAACAATGGGGCAAGGGAAAATCCGGTATTCATCACACTATCCTCATTCCAATCTCACCAGCAGACCCCGCAGGCATCCGCTGGAAAACGGTTTAAAAATGGTTGATGTGACAAGGAGTCAAAAGCAGTCACTAAGACTGTCTGCATTACTCCAACCGGCCAGTTGTCACTGAATGAGAAAATGGGGCTCAGGGAGCCGCTTTCAAGGGGTTGGATGTTTTTTTGGCAAGCAACGCTGAGAAACCAAAACAGTGTCTCTGGCATTGTTATAATAGTGAATCAGGCCCGATGGCCAAAATGGGTGTCGAGGCGGCAAAAAACATCACGCTATCAACGTGCTGGGTCGAGCCTGTCGGCCGTGGTGTTATTGCAACGGAACCACCCAGCGATACTGTAACGTTCTCGAGTAGCTGCCAGGACTTCGTGGGGAATGTTCTCACTTAGGAACGCCACCAGCGTCCCTGCCCGAGGCTCCACTTCCGTGACTACGCGGTTAGCATTCGCTTTGGGCCAGATACGCAAACGCCCCCCCCACTGACTTTGCCAACCTTCATTGAGATACAGCACCACCGACAAAAGCCGGCCGTTATTGCCATTAAAGGCATCTACATGTCGCTGATAAAAATCCCCCGGCCCATAGATGGAAAAATGAGACTCCAACTCAAATAACCCCATAAACAACTCACGATTCACAGCCAAACGCAGACTTTCCAGCCCTTCAAACAATTGACACTGAGCCAGCGAATCACCTTTTAACCAGCAGGTACGGTCGCTGCGTACCCGGGTGTCCTTCTGATGTTCTTGGCGACGACCAATGCCGGCAAGACGAAATTCACCATGCTGATCTTTGTAGCGCGCTTCTTCACGAAGAGCCCGCACCAAAGCAGCAGAAAAATAATTTGGCGCCACCGCATAGCCACGCCTAACCAAACCATCAATCAGGCCGTCTAAAAGGCTACCGCCCACACCACCCAACAAATCCGCATTATCGTGCACCGTCCGTGCCCTCTTAGCGTATGCGCAAACGCCGGGACCCGGCGGCAATGTTAATGCAGCGCGCCACTGGCGCCGGATTCAAAGTCATCCGGCCACAGCAACCAATCAGATTCCTGGCTTTCATCAAGCAGTTGCAACGTAGCATCCACCGTCGCTTGGACAAAATAAATAAACTGCTCAAAGGTCACCCCTTTGCGGCCCAACAACAAATCGCAGACCACAAGGCGTGGCAGGGAATCATCATTCACATCCAAAAACACCTTCACCGAGGGGTAAGCCATGTTCAGCCGGCCCAGCTCCGCCTGCACCGCAAATAAAGCCGCAGGGCGCACTTCCAATTCACTGGTCAACAGAATCCCGTCTTCTTCTACGAACAGGCGCGCGTCCACCACCCCTTCCCGTTCCTGTAGTTCGGACAAGTGCAGGGCATGACAGTGCTCACAGATATAGTGCTGAATATTGGCCTGCTGCAACCAGCGTTTAACTTGGTCAGCATCCGCGTTCACGACGCCTAACATGACATTCTCCTCAGGCTTACTGATTTGCAAGCCTCTTGACGGTCGCGAATCATCTGCCATTCGCCAAGAAAAATAAACAGCCATCGAAACACCACTTCAAGTCATTCACCCCTGCACTTTAGCGGATATGACGACTGTCCTTGGCTCATTGACTGAAAAAAACAACGCCACCGTTAGCCTTATACTCCAGTGACAACCTGCACCAGCGACCAAAGCCGTTATTCAGCGAGTATGTAAAGGCCGCAAACGCCCGAGGAGTCCAAGCAGATTGAGGTCCTCATAATTTCTACGGATAAAAACCTAATAAAGCCTCGATTAAAATAACCTAAAAAGATGGCACCCTTCGACAATATTACCAGTAAAACATCTTACCTAGTATCGACCGTAACGCCCCGAGATAGATCTAACGCAACATTAGGCTGCTGACGAATATGCATCCGCCAAGCTCTCGCTTGCATAACGTTACATTAAGGCGGATATAGAAATACAACATCGTTTTCCTTTATCCGCCATACGACCTACAAGATGCATCTATTTTTATAACAAATACTTACATTTGCTGAAGCCTGTAGAGTAACCTCATCAAGTTTTTACAAAACTCCTTATTCAACAGATTGCGCAGCAACTACACAGCTCTCTACTATCAAACGGGTAAGACATCATAAAAAAACGAGGAGTGAGCCGTGTCTTTGCGCCATGCCATACTTGTCCTATTACAAGATCAGGAAGCCAGCGGTTATGACCTCGCTCGCGAATTTGCCAACAGTATCGGGCTAGTATGGAACGCCACCCACCAGCAGATCTATCTTGAGCTGGGTAAGCTCAACGATCAAAGCATGGTGAAATATCGCCATATTCCCCAAGATGGCAAACCAGACAAAAAACTATACCGGATCACGGATGAAGGGCGTGACGAGTTGACTCGTTGGCTTCGTAAACCCGCAGCTCCACCTCGAGTTCGTGACGCTTTTATGGTGAAGATTGCTGGCGGAAGCATGTCCGACAGCGCCACCATCATTCGAGAGCTAGACGACCAGACGGATCTACGGCGTGAGCGACTGAACACCTTTGAAGCCTTGGCCGCTAAACTGAATGACACCCATCAGGACCGTGACCTGTTCACTTACCTAACCCTGCGCCGTGGCATTCTGGACCAACAAACTTGGCTACGCTGGGCCGACGAAGTCCGTAGCGCCCTGGAAAAGCGCGAAGAGCAGGCTTCCTCCGTACCCACATCGGTGTAATGCCCCATAGTGCAACAGAGACGCTCGCCCGCCAACTGGGCTGGCTAGTACACGCTCCCGCTCTGTTGCGCTGCTCTCCATTTCTGGATGCCAGTATTCTACTGCAGCATGAATTGCAGGCGGACCCGGCATTACTACGCGCCGAGCGGCCGAACGATTACACGTTCACGCCGCGCCACGGCGTCTAGGATTACTCTTTGAGCATTGTAATCCGCCCCCCCTTTTTTAACCGCCCCCATGAGTAGAAGGTTAGCCCACCGGTAGTAGCTGGGTCGGGGGTACTCCGCCGATGACTGAATTCGGCCGTTCGTTATTGTATTGCCACAGCCACTGGGTCGCCGATATACGCGCTTATGATTTTAGGAGTAGCCTTTCACGTTGCGTAAATACATAAAGCACAGCCCGAATCTCCACTGTAGTGGTGAAGTGTTTTTGGCCACCGACTTTTGAGCATTGCTGTAGCTCTTTTCCGCCACATTCAGCGCTAGTTCATCGGCATGCTTGTGTGGTCTGAGACTGCTGTAGTAATCGAGCATATAGCCGGTCACAGATTGCTTCACTGCCGCAACATTGGGGGTAGCCAATCCCAGGCATCCATTCCGTTTTCTGTCTCCTGAAGAAGCGCTCTGTCGAGGCATTGTCCCAGCAATTACCTTGTCGACTGAGGCTCTGCGTCATCCGGTAACGTCAAAGCAACTGCCGGAACCCCAGGCTGGTGTACTAGCAACCTTAATCCGAGTGAAATAGAACGTCTTTGGGTGAACAGCCGCGAGATTCATACGCCAGCATCAACGCCTTTTCTACCATGTCGGTGTTCGGGAAGAACGACAAGACCCTGCCCACCGGTTTACGAGGGAACTGCTCGATGACGACCGCCAGATAAGCTCAGCGGGCTCCCGTCCAGATATAGATAATATCCCCTACCTAGGCCTTGTTGGGCGCTCTTACATCGAACTCACAGTCGAACAGATTGGAAATATCCACGTGCGACTGATCGGCCTTCTTGTAGACGTGACTCGACGGTTGAGTGTTGACCAGCCCAAGCTCCTTCATTCGCCTGCGCGCTCAGCCCACAGTTTACGCACCCAATATTCCATCGTGGACTTGCCGACCCCCATAGCATCGCAACCGCGTTCAAAGTGTAGCCCTGGTCGACCACAAGCTCCGCCGTCTCCAAACGAAACTCCGGGCTAAAAGTTCTTTTCTCCGTCATCATATCCACATGACTTTCTCTGTGAGAGATCATGCACTTAAAAACAGGTGGCCAAATTCGCTATGCCACTACAACCCTCAATGGCTAGGGAGCACCCAGCTAATGACGGTATTTATCTCCCTCCTCCAATATACGGTGACGGTATGGGCGTTTAAAAGCTGCGCGGACAAATTAGTTACTAGGCGAAGTTCTAGCTCACAACGCTCAGTATGAATTGACGATATTTTTACATCTAGGAAATCAAAATATCGCCCCACCGCTGGGTGCAGTGCTTTAAACAGGGCCTCCTTTGCTGAGAATACCACTGTAAAACCATATTCTATATTTACAAAGTTTCCGTGAATAAACTCTAAGTCCTCATGACTGAGAATACTTGGGCTCAAGAGGGCTCGATCGTCTGCTGAAATCACTTTTTCGACATCAATTCCAGGAGAAACAAGCGGTGCCTGAGCAGGACGAGGCATCATCATACAGAATGCACTGTCTCCATGATGACTGATTGAACCCAACACTGTCGGCGGCCACTGCGGCTCACGCCGCAAACCAATGCCAATAATCTCTGGCCTTAAATCTAATTGAATAAAAGCATTATGTGCTGCAATGCGTCCAGCAAGAAATTCGGCTTTGCGTGAGGCTGTCGCATTGCTTAGCGTGGCGGGAAGGGGAGTTTTGTAACGTGCAAAGAGGGCATCATGGTAATGCGCGGCGTCAAAGCGGCAGTGATAGCAGGTGCCGGTAAAACCGCTGAGTATAACGGTTTTACCAGCAGTAAAAAAATTCGATAGCCCCTGTGTTAATGGCTTAATCACGTCGCCGTAACTTGCGTGGATAGCGCTCAAGTATCAGCCGATAACGTGTTGGCATTGAGGTCGGAAGAATCGAGTAAGCCCCATTGTGTCAATAGATCTATCGCACATTGAACGCCATTTTCCTCGGCCACTTTTACTGCCATTTTAGCGGCGGCGTTTTGCATCTCAGGTACACAAGCCATGTTGATGGCGGCGACTAATTTCTCAGCGGTGAGGTCTTTGCGTTTAATCATTTTGGGCGCCACACCATTTTGCTCAAGTCGCCAAGCCCAGAACGGTTGATCACCAAAAAATGGAATAACCACCGAAGGAATGCCCGCGCGAATGGTTGCGGCCGTGGTACCCGCACCGCCATGATGAACCGCGACACAAACCTTGGGAAATAGCCAGTCATGCGGCGCAGCCTCAATAACTAAAATATTAGGATTATTATTGAACTTTGCTTTAAGCCCCCCCCATCCCGTCGCAATAATTGCTCTGCGTCCACTTTCTGCAACGGCTTCATAGATGAGGGCACTAAGATTATCGGTGTCGTCACTTAGCATACTGCCAAAGCCGATATATATTGGTTTGTCGCCAGTAGCGAGAAACTGCTCTAACTCCGCTGATGGCTGCCACTGTGATTCACCGTTTAAAAACCAATTTCCTGTCACTTGCACACCCGCGGGCCAGTGGCGTGATCGTGGAAGTAAGGCGGGACTGTAGCCGTAAAGAATCCTGCGGTCTTCTATCTTTTGTTGATAATACGGGCCATACCAAGGTAGTGCCGGCAGTTGAAGGGCTTTACGCACTGGACTGTAAGCTGCACTTAGCATACGCCATGTAATGACTCGCAAAAGGTGGTAAAGCCATTCGTTAACCCTGCCGTTACGTGGTTTGCTCGGTGGTGTCAGCATCATCGGCGGAATGTCAGGGCAAGGGGTTACTGGCTGCAAATGCGTTTCTACCGTCGGGATATTCAGTGCTTCGCCCAGAGAGTTCGCTAGCACCGCCATCATGCCATTGCCTAACAGTAAATCAGCATCTTTAGCGGCGGCCAACCCTTCTTCAGCCCAGTGTCGACCCATATCCTTAAGATGCTTGCGCGCGGTGTTCATTAAGGCCAAGGGATTCAGGCCGCGTTGAATAGCACGCGGATCTTTAGCCATAAGTTCAAAGAAATCTGCGGTCAAGGGCGCATATCTCAGGCCGTGATTTATAACCAAGTCCTTACAGGTTTTACCACTGGCGATACAGACCTTATGGCCCGCAGCCTGCAATCCTAAACCCAGAGCGATAAAGGGCCTAACGTCACCCTGAGTGCCGATACTAAAGATGGTAATATTCATTAACAGCCTAAATATGGTAGTGATGTTTAAGCATAATTACTGCTCTTTTACAGCGCTAATAAGTGCCTCGCACTTGACACCTTGTACTGAGGTTTCACGGTAGTTCATTTGTACGCCACATTTTATGGCATAAGTGAGTCAGCGATTAAGGGGCCGGTTTTCGTTAGCGCAGGTGCGTCGAACATATCTTGGTGATGGCAGTCCACGTGATGAATCGTGAGTTTGCCAACATACTCTTGCCAAATATCAGCGCTGTTGTGCAGTACATCGACCATGTCAGTTTCTACTGTTTCAGTTGCGGCAATAAACAGCATTGCAGCTTTGATTTTCCCTGGCGTGAACTGGCGGGAAATAACAAGATTATTTTCGATAATCAGCCTAACGCTCTCTATAATATTGCCATTACTTTGCTGCATTTCTTTCACAAAAGGGAGGTTGTGAATATCATATTCGCGGCACAACAAATCGCTTAAATTGGCCATACTTTCTTCGCCTTGAGGCAAAGAGTCCGAGGCCAAACCCATAAAAGTCAATGCACTTTGTACTAATTGTGCTTCGTCTGCTAACTGCGCTGGCTGCTGCACATAAGGGTAGGAATCCAACACTGCTAAATAACCTATTTCCTCGCCTTCAGCCTCTAGGAGTCGTGCGATTTCATGTGCCACTAATCCACCTAAGGACCAGCCCAATAGTTTATACGGCCCTGCTGGCTGCACGCGTCGCAGTTGTTCAATATATTCGCCAGCCATTTCTGTGATGCTTGTAGGTAAACCTAAACCTGCAGCCCCATGTTGTTGGGGTTCGGTGGCTAAACCTCGGGCTTGCACACCATAAAGCTGTTGTTCTTTATCGAGATAGCGGGTTAAACCGCTGTAGCTCCAACTTAAACCAATTACCGGATGGATACAAAACAGCGGGCTTGCGGTGCCAGAGGATTTAAGCGGTAACATCATGTCCAAGGGGTCAACAGATTGATGATGTTCTAATTGCGCAGCGAGTTCTGCGATTGTGCTGGCTTCAAAGATGGCGGCGAGAGGAATATCCTGAGTAAGCAACTCACGTAAACGCGATACCATTCTTGCAGCTGTTAGAGAGTCGCCGCCTAGGTCAAAAAAGCTATCGTGAATACCGATTCGTTCACGCCCAAAAATCTCACACCATAAAGCCGCGAGCTGTGTTTCTAGCGTTGTACGAGGTGCGACATAACCAAGAGAGGCTTGCCAGGTCGGCTCCGGCAGGGCGTTTCGATCTAACTTGCCATTAACGTTGGTGGGCAAGGTATCGACACACATAAACACCGATGGAATCATATAATCAGGTAAGCTTTGCGCTAAGCGCTTACGCAACACTGCAGTATCAACTATTGCGCTCTCTCCGGTGTCGAGCCTGCAGGGAACAAAGTGCGCGACTAACCTTTTCTCGCCGTCCGGATTTTCGCGAAGGGTGACAACGGCTTGTTTTACACCCTCGCAACGTTGGATATTTGATTCTACATCTTCAGCTTCTATACGAAAACCACGGATTTTAATTTGAAAATCATTACGGCCCAAATAATCTAATACACCGTCTGCGCGCCAACGAACTAAATCACCGGTTTTATATAAGCGACCAGCCCCAAAGGGGTTTTCGATAAAACGCTCTGCGGTAAGTTCAGGCCGATGTAAATAGCCTTTTGCTAAACCAACACCGCCAATATACAGTTCCCCAATCGCTCCTAAGGGCACTGGCTGCATCTCTTGATCTAACACATATACTGTCGTGTTTTGGATCGGACGACCAATCGGCGGCGCGTCTAAATCGTCGCCATCTAACTTCATGATGGTAGACCAAATCGTAGTTTCAGTTGGGCCATAGAGATTAATAATAGGATGGCCTAATTTGCGCATTTTATGGGCGAGTTGCGCAGGCAATGCTTCCCCCCCCACCAAGGGCCGTACATTGCTAATTTGATCGGCATAATCTGCCAATAATGCTTGCCAGTGGGAAGGTGTCGCCTGCATTAGGTTAATTTTTTCATCGGCAATAAGCGCTGCAAGCTTTTCGGGATCTTTTGCAATCTCGCGACTTGCGATCACCACCTCAGCACCACTGATCAATGGCAAATATAATTCAAGCGCGGCAATATCAAATGCGACGGTCGTTAAAGCTAATAATTTATCATTGGCATGAACTTGCAGTTCATCCTGCATAGCTAACAAAAAATTCAATAACGCCCGGTGGCTGATTTCAACCCCTTTAGGGCGCCCAGTTGATCCAGATGTATATATAACATAGGCACTGGTGTTGCCGTGAATAGGTGCAGGGTTAATACTTGTTTCAGCTAAGCCAGTATCGACAGTATCTAAATTAAGTACAGCGACATCGTCTTTAAATAATGCACGGCTAATAGACGACGCAGATAAGATCAGCGTAGGCTTACCCTCACCCAATACCAATGCCAAGCGCTCTGCAGGCGCCGTCGGATCTAACGGCAAATAGGCGGCACCAGTTCTCATTATGGCGAGAAGAGCGATTGGCATAGATTCATCGCGGGGAAGAGCAACTGCAACAATGTCGCCGCTGCCAATGCCACGCTGGATTAAGGCGTGGCTTAACCTAACGACTTCACTCTGTAGTTGCTGGTAAGTGAGTTTTTTGTCACCACTTGTAAGAGCTATCGAATCCGGCGTTTTTATCGCTTGGCTATCAAATAGCGCCAGCAAATTAGTGTCTGGTAATGGCTTCTCAGTTTTATTCCAGTCATCTAAGATGCATTTTCTTTCAAATTCAGACAACAGGCTTATGTTTCCGATTGGTGCGCTAGGATCGTTAACAACCGAACTAATTAGCCGCACAAAACGGTCTCTGTGAGTATCTAAATCATGTTGAGAATACAGGGCGGGGTTAGCATCCAAATCAATACGCAAGCCCGCATGAGCACCACGATCATAGATAAACACCGTTAAATCTTCGACGGTGCCGTTGGAAATATTATGGGCGAGGCACTGATGACCGCCAAATCGCAGGTCATAATCGAAGGGCTCTATATTCACGCCGACCCAAGAAATTTGCTGTCCTTGGCCTAGCAAGCCTAGCTCACGGCGCAAATCCTCATAGCGAAACATCTGATGTCGCAAAGCCTGCCTGACAGCTTTAGATACTTGCGCTGTTAAAGTGCTTAAATTGAGCTCAGCATTCATCGCCAAACGAATCGATACTGCATTGGCCATCATGCTCGGAATACTGCGCATATCACGATTGGGGCGAGCAGATACGGGCATACCAAATACCAAATCATCTGCGCCTGTCATCCGATATATATAGGCCGAAAACAAACCAATTAGTATCTGAGGCAAACTCGCCTTAGTGTCTTTTCCTAAATTACGCAGTGTATTGCTAGTGTCTATAGATAACTGAGCGGTGCTCCTGCGCATTCCCCCCGCGCGCACTGCATTGTGTCGGGTAAGCGACACCGGATCGGGTAATCCGCTAAGTTGATTTATCCAGTAATTACGATCACGCTCATACCGTGCAGACTCACGGTAGCGCTGCTCTTGCTCATGCTGAATGCGCAAAGGTAGAAATGGACTAGGACCAATGTCTCGATGCTCAAGTAAAGCATTATAAATCTCGGCGCATCGCCGTGAAATAATGCCGGCACTAAAACCATCAAGCACTAGGTGATGGCTACGTTGATACCAAAAATAACACTGCTCACTAATTTTAAAGAGTGCGCAAAACCACAGCGGGTCACAGGCATGATCAACAGGCCGATGGAGCTCATCCATCATCCATTTCTCTGCTTCAGACCTAGGATCAGTGGCCCCGCTCAAGTCTATCACCGGAAACTCGCTTTTATAGCGATCTAGAATAATTTGCTTAGGACCGTCTGCTGTGTCGTGAATCTCGACTCGAGTAGTCTCAGCCTCTTGGGTAATTTGCTTAAGCGCGGCAATGAAAATATCGACTTTAATTTCACCAAGAATTTCACAATATTCCGCTATATTATATACCGCATCTTTAGGCCCAATTTGCTCACCAAACCATAAACCACGCTGTGCGCTGGCCAAAGGGAGGGATTTGATTTCCGGCGAGATAGATCCACCAAGGTTTGTGCAATCCTGTTGCTCATTGAACTTGTCTTCAGGCTGGGTGCCCCGTAATGAACCATTTGATGAATTAACAAGCGCTACCGTTGAGCTTGATTGAGCGGCTATACGTTTTTTCATTGACGTTGGTCTCGATAGCTGAGTATTTTCAATCGCAGATTCAAATCAGAAGCACACCACCCTTTAAGTGGCAATGACCTTGATATGCTCTCTCATTAAATCCGGTGGGGTTTTATAATTCAATATAATTCTGAATCTTCGATTAAATCTTCTGCGTTCTTTAGCCGCTTTTTTTTTATTTTTTAACGTCCGTACTTTTTGGCCAGAACCGCCTCTTTAATTCGTTCGAATTTCATTCAAATGTAATAACCTCCCATTTTAACTGGAGCTAAAAGTAGAGGTATGGGCCAAGGACCATATTTTCCATTCATGGTTGTAAAGCCATCGCCACTGAGTTGCACAATCCTGAACATCAATAATTGAGTGGAAACTGTAGCGGCTTACCTGGCTGAATAAATGACAGTGTGATGCCATTCTTATCAGTCTAGGCTGCGAGTACACCACGGAGATATTCCCACCCATTGTCGCCACGCAATCGCTTGAGCTTACCTCGGCATTCAATCAGCCGATCCCGTGTTCTGATAACCCCCTCAGCGGACAAGGAGAAATCCACCTCTATACTCTGGCCTTATCGATTACATTCATCGGTCACGTTGAGAAACCGGTAACTGCGGCCATAGCCCAACTGGTCATGCATGAAGTTCGCCGACCGATGCTCAGCCGGTACCGACAGTTCCTCAAGTTTCTCACGCTTGAGCCGCTTCTTAGGCTTGATTCGAAGGTTAAGCTCCAGCTCTCGGCAAATGCGGTACACCCGCTTGTGATTCCATGGAAAACCCTTCACGTTGCGCAAGTACAAGAAACATAGACCGAAGTTCCTGTTGCGCTGGTTGCGAGTTAACCGCAGCAGCCAATCGGCGATGGCGGCATTTTCGTCGCTGAATCTGGCCTGATAACGGTAACTGCGTTCACTCATACTATAGGCCTCGCAGGCCACTGATCTTCCCCCGACAAAATAGACACGCTTCATTTCACGCTGCCATTCTCTCGTATTCTGCCGGGGCCACGTAGCCAATGCCAGAGTGTAACCTTTTCTGGTTATAAAACTGGTTGATGTAGCCACTCAGAACCGCTCGCAACTCTTGCTCATCCTTAAACGATACGCCATGGATCACTTCAGCTTTCATACTATGCAAGAACGATTCCATATGCGCATTGTCCGTGCAGTGTTTAGGCCGATTCATACTGGGTCTGATGCCGTGCCTGCCTAGCTCGTTCTGGATCAAGTACGCGCCATACTCCACTCCACGATCCGTATGGAATATTAGACCGGAACACGGCATTCGCACCCGTAAAGCATGGCGCAAGGCCCTCAGAGTCAGATTAGCTGTCTTCCTGTCCCCCAGCGACCAGCCAATCACCTTCCTCGAATAGACATCCAACACGACCGCCAGGTACTGCCATTGCCGGTTAACCTTGATATAAGTGAGATCCGCTACCCACTGCTGATTTACCCCGGTTGGAGCGGGCCTATTCAGGCGCAGGTTCTTGTGGCGTTGATAGAATCGCTCCACCCCCGGCACCCTGCGGTACAGCTTTGCCACACGCCCCACCAGCGAAGCCTCCCTCATCAGCCTCTCAACACGCTTACGGGCCAATCCGGACGCCTTCGTGACGCAAGGCCTGATGCACTCTCGGGCTGCCATAGACGCCCCGGCAATCCCCATGGATCCGGCGCACTTTCTTCAGCAAGCATCTATCTTCTCGGGCTCGTGGCGGCTCCTTGCGTTTGCACCACGCATAGTAGCCACTCCTCGACACACCCAACCAATTGCACAGGTACCTGACGCCTAGTCTTCGTCCGTGTTCCTGGATGAATCCAAATCGCTCTGATGTCGATCCGACAGATACCGTTGCCACTTTTTTAGAAGGTCATTTTCCTTCTGCAAGCGGGTGTTTTCCCGTTTGAGCTTATCGAGCTCTTTCAACTCCTCGCCGGAGGGAGCTTTCTTTTCTTTCATCACACCAACACGCTTTCGGCCATCTGGCTTGATCTTTCCTTCACGGTATTCCTTGCGCCACCTCGAAAGCATCATCGGGTGGATATCCAACCCAGCTGCCACTTGCTGAACCTGAATGCCTTCCTGACAGCTAAGCTCAACGGCCTTTACTTTAAAGTCTGTCGAATACCGCCAAGTCTTTCTCGGATTGTTGTATCGGGGCATATGCCACCTCCTCTGATTAAGAGAAGGTGTCCACTAAAGCGGGGGAACTACACACCCGCATACTGACGCCCTGTTAACCAACCGCTGCTTTAGAAAGCTCGCGCCTTTGGCAGGGCTTATCACTTTTTTCGACGGCTTCCTTACGTAGCTCAGACTTGAGGCGCTCCTCAGCGTACATCTTTTTCAGCCGCCGATTCTCTATCTTCAAGCTCCTTCAGGCTAGCCATTATTGAGGCATCCGTGCCACCGTATTTGCTGCGCTACTTGTAAATTTAGCACTGCTCAGCTATTCCCGGCACAGCTCAGGTACCGGAACACCGCCTTCGGTTTGCTTGAGAATAGCCATGACTTGGTTGTCAGTAAATTTTAATCGTTTAATGCAAAACCTTCTGCGCATAGAGCACGAGAATACTCTAATTTTGGCTCCTGCTAATTCCTGGGGGATTATGCCGATATCAATCAGAGATTGCCCGCGCTCAGCGAGTAAAACAAGGCGGGGAAGAAAACGGCCAGCCCCTGCTAACACGCGGCAGCCTCTTCTATCACTGCGACACTCCCAGCGAAGGGGAAATGCTGGCCGCTGGCCACGAGCACGGATGGTGGCGAACCATACATGAGTTGGATGAGGGTACTAGGTCCATCATTGATCGTCCGTTCTGGACGCCCCCGTTTATGTCGGACAAAGAGCCCACTTTCGTTGATCCCCCTTCATTGATTGACTATGTTGGATCAAACTCTCGCCCCTCATGGTCACAAACCCTCTCCATGACCAACCGGGCTTCATTATACCTGTCAGCTGGCCGACCCTATGAAATCACAACAACCGCCGGCCTTAGTTAATGATCAAGGCCAGGTCGCTTTCGGCGTATTCCCGCACACTGTTGCTACCATCAACGGTCGTGAAGCGGATTATCGCACCCCCATGGGCAAGCCGGCGTCGTCTTTTACTCGGCATTTTCATTACAAGCAGTTCCAGTACTTCGGCATTATCAGCGATGAACTTCTAGCCGGTTGCGCATTTGCCCACACGGCCTACTTGGGCATGGCTTTTTTCTATCTTTTTGAGCCGCAAACCGGCGTTCTCCACCAGTATACTTGGCGCTCACCATTAGGCAAAGGGTTGCACATGTCGCCTTCTCCACGACAAGGAGAAAGCGTATTTCAGCAAAAGAATGTGGTTATCCGCCTCGGTTACCAGCAGGATAGTGTAGGTGCTCTCAGCAAAAGTCTATCAGTGAAGTTAGACGACCTAACCCTCCATGCCCAGATGGACGAAGGCACAGATTTTCAACCCATGTCTTTGTGCACCCGCACCGGTATTAATGGTTGGGTGTATGCCAATAAAGTGGCAGGCAAAGCCGTCACCGGATCACTGCAGCGCCAAGGCAAGCATACTGACCTGACTGCCTTAGATGCCAGCGGGCACCATGATTTTTCCGCCGGCTATATGCGCCGTGAAACCTTTTGGAATTGGGCCTGCCTGTCCACCCGGGTGGGCGACACTCGCGTCGGACTGAACCTATCCTGCGGTGTCAATGAGACAACCTTTTCCGAAAACTGCTTGTGGATTGATAATGTCATGGTCCCTACCGGCGGGGTGCTATTTGATTACAATCGTGATGATCTGATGCAACCTTGGGATATCCATAGCCTCTGCGGGCGTGTAAACCTGCAGTTCACTCCCAACGGGAACCACAAAGAGCGCCTTAATTTGGGCCTCTTTGCCAGCAACTTTAATCAGCTGTTTGGCCACTTCGATGGCGAACTTCGCCTGGATGACGGGCGCCGACTTTGCATCAAACGCCACTACGGTTTTGTCGAGGAGCAATACGCAAAATGGTAGATCAAAAACGCGACACCGATGAAAGTACCGACCAACAAACTTCCACACCGGCAACCTTCAATGAAAAAATCCGCCGGGGTTACTTCTGGATGGTGCAATACTGGCGCGAACTATTTAACTTCAAGTTCGATAAATACATGATCATTCAGGTCCTACCGGGTGTGTATGGTATCGCTCTGGCCGCCATTGCCTTGGTTCTGATTTATTTGTGTGTGGACGCGTTTATGACGTCCACTTGGCGCGGCCTTTTTTACTTTTTCATTGGCGCGCCACTCACTTTCCTAGTAACCGCATCAGTATTACGCGCCCTGCTGGAATTTTACATGGTGATGTTCAAGATTGCTGCTCACGTGGATGAACTGGTGGGGTTACGCGACACGGTTGATCGCTTGTCCGGCATTAGCGACAGCGTCGACGAAATGGTTTCGGTGACCCGTCGCATTCCTTTCTGGCGCACCCTTTCCAGTAGCGACCGCCCCCGCCCGGGCCGAAAAATCAACCCGGAAAACAAAAAGAACGATAACAAGTAACGCCTTCGCCAACAGGGGTTAAGGCAGCGCTCTCTGCCGCCCCTGCCTAGACACCCAACAGACTAGTGGAAAGCCTGTATAAACCTAGTTTTCCTGTGTGGCCTCCAGCGCGGTCAGCAACAAGCGCTGGAAAATATGTTCTCGAACCCCTTCCGGCTTGTTAAGTTCCATACGTTTCAATTGCGCAGCAAACTCGGACGGGCTGCCATCGTGGAATAACGCCCTGCGTCCCAATTTCAGGTACTCCTTGTGACTCACTTTTTCTTTCAACCAAGTTAACGCTGTCAACAAGCGTTGCTCGACCTCAGTGAAGTCCGTACCCAGCGGAAACAATGGAAAGCTATCCTTACCGCACCGTTCTGCTATTTCGTGCAGGTGTTCGGGATTATTACGACGATGCACTTCAGGTATCTGGTAATCCTCACGCAATTTACCTGCTGCCTGAGCTTGCTCCATCAGCTCTATCTGAAAACGGCTATCGGCCACGTTTAGCATGGCCATCACCACTTCCTCATCGGTCTTACCACGAAGGTCGGCAACCCCATATTCTGTGATCACTATATCGCGCAAGTGTCGAGGAATGGTGTTATGGCCATAACTGAACACTATATTGCTCATGACCTCGCCAGCGCGTTCTCGCCAGGCTCGTACCATTAAAATAGAACGGGCACCTTCCAGCTCATGGGCCTGGCTGACAAAGTTATACTGCCCGCCTACCCCGCTAAGTACCCTGCCGTTTTCAATTTGATCCGAAGCCACCGCGCCAAGCAAGGTGACGGTGAAAGCGGTATTCACAAAACGGGCATCTTGACGCTGTAACCGTTTGAGGATTTCATCACCATACAAGTGATTGATGAAACTGATCCGGGTCATGTTAATTTGGGCGTGCTCTTGCTTACTCATCTCCCGCAGGCGCGCATAAAAATCACGGGGGCCCAGGAAAAAGCCACCATGCATGACTACCCCCCCAACCAAACGGTCACCGAACACCGCTTTCAGAGCCTCACGGGTGGTGCGATCATCCAGATCATTGGGTACCGTCACCCCATTGGGCAACTGTAATTCATCCCCGTGCTTATCAATTTCATTACGAAAAATGCCAAACCGCTTCAGCGTACGCAATTGCTCCTTATCCAGCCGCCGACTAATTGCTGACTGTTCTCGCAAAGCATCCAGCAGTGCCAGCCCCGGGGTGGTCGGGTTATGCATTTCCAACCGTTGCAATGGCGCCCAGTCATACACAGGGCGGCGAATGATGCCGTCATCAATCAGCGTCAACAGCCCATGGGTCATCATTTCGCTACAACCATAAACGCCCTCACGGAAAACATCGGTTCCCCCTTCTTGTTCAATCAGCGCCTCATGCTCCGGTGGCACTGCCCAGGCTTTTACTGCCTTCAAGTAACGGGGGTTATCCTGATCTCGCAAGCGCAAATGGTGCACCAGCGCATCACCCAATGCTCCAATACCGATTTGCAACGTACCGCCATCGCGCACCAAAGTGCTGGCGTGCAGCCCAACGAAATGGTCCTGAATATTCACCGGCATGTTCGGTGTACTGAACAAACGGGTATGTCCTTGCGGATCATCTACCAGTAGATCCATTTCGGGCAGCCACTCCTCCACCCGAGCATCGTTCTCCATAAACGGCAGATCCCGATGCACCTGGACCACGGCCAAAATGGTTTCACCGGCTTCACGGCGCGCCTTTAACAGCGGCATAAGGTCGAGAGTGACTTCTGGATTGCAGGAAAAACTGTATTCATCGTTGCCGTCTACCTGGCGATGCGCCAACAACTGTGCCACCACATTCACGCCCCGAGCATTGAGGTCTCGCGCCACATGAGTGTAGTTACTGCTAATGTAATGTTGTTGCGCCACATCATTGCCCAGTATGCTGCCTGGCTGCACAAAAAACTCGAATACACGAATATTGGCAGGCAGGTTTCCACGTTTCTGCGCGGCCAAATAGGTTAACTCTTCGTAGTCAGCAAAAAGCCGATCGGCAAACGGATTCAGAAAACGCTTTTCCAAATCGCTGCCAGCACTGGGCTTGCTCAGAGATAAAGCCGTATAGATATCAAGGCTCAAGCGTGTGTCCGCCTCCACACGGGCGTAGAGCGCATTCACAAACCGGTTAGGCTTACCCAGCCCAAGCGGCATGGCTAGGCGAATTTCGCCACCAGTGGCCTCAATAACCCGATCCACCGCCAGCTCTACCTGATTAATTCGATCCGTCACAACATCTCCTTGTTTTTAATCGGCTTACTGACTCAACGTGCTCAATGGCTGGCCGTATTAGAGACCAGCGTGACCAACACCACGCCCGTAATAATACAACCCATACCCACCATGGCAGGCACGTCAGGGAGCTGCTTGAAAAACACCGCTCCCACCAACGCAATCAATACGATACCCACTCCTGCCCAAACCGCATAGGCGATACCCATAGGAATAGTGCGCAAGGCTAGGGACAGGGCATAAAAAGCAATGGTATAGCCCACTACGGTGGTCACCGAGGGCCACAACCGGGTAAAGCCCTGAGAGGCATTCAATGCCGACGTGGCCACGACTTCCGCCACAATGGCGAGGGACAAATAGAGGTAACCCATAAAACTCTGCCGCAATGAAAGGCGCTTTCGTTAGGGCTGGCGGTTCACGCCGAAGTCGTCAGCAACTGATCCAACAATGCCTGCCAGTGTGCCAGTTGTTCGCCCGCAAAGTCAGCCTGATTATGTCTCACAATCAGCACCAGTCGCGAGTCACCGTCTTGGTCAGGCCAATCATTCAATGGTGTCATCTCCGGAGCTTGCCCCGCCACCCACTGCACCAGCAAAGGGCCATCCAAGCCGCTTACCTGCAGCAACCCTTTCACCCGCACCAACGCTTCGCCGCATTGCTCTTGTAACTGCTGCAGAGCAGCTTGCCACAGCGCCCAACTCAATCCATAGGGCCAGCGCAAGGAAGCACTAAATAAGTTATGACGCCCCTGGCTCTGTACCGGGCGACTCACCAAACCGGATACCGCAGGCGTAGCAGGATCAACCACCAGCGAAAACAGACCCGTCACCCGGCAGCGTCGCTCAAAAACGTTATCCAGCAATTGCGAACCGGGATCATCGTTGTCCAATCGATATTGCCGTGCTGTCGCATTCAGCTCCCGCAACTGCGACTGCAACCCTTGTAGTGAAGCCTCATCGACCTGCTCTGCCTTGGAAAGCAACAACACATCTGCAGCGTGGATTTGCTCGAGCACTTCGGGGTGGCGGTCAAGCGCATCGGTACCGGCCAGGGTATCCACCACAGTCAGTACAGACTGACAAAAAAAGCGTTTTTTTAACCAGAGATCCTGCTCCAGTGGTGAAATCACACCAAAGGGGTCCGCCGCCCCCGTAGTTTCAATCACCACAGTTTCAAAAGCAGGAATGTCTCCGCTCTTGCGAGCCATGAACAGGTTGCGCAATGTGGTGGACAAGGAGCCCTGAATCACGCAGCACAAGCAGCCCCCAGCCAGCAGCGACACCGGCACATCTTGGCGACCAGTAAGGTACTGGTCGATGCCAATATCACCCAGTTCATTGATGATCAAGGCAACGTTCTTTCGTTCGCGTAACCAACGATTAAGCAGTGTGGTTTTACCGCTACCCAGAAAGCCAGTCAGCACTACAACCGGAATGCGTGGTTCCATGGCGATCAACCCAGCGACCAGGGCAGCTGCTCGCCGGCAAAGAAAGGCACCACCGGCTCACCTGCTGCATCGATTACTGTAGGCACAGCCCAAGGTTTACGCACCAAGGTTACGGTATCAGTGTGGCGAGGCAGGCGATAAAAATCCGCACCGAAGTGACTGGCAAACCCTTCCAGCTTGTCCAGCGCATTGTGTTGCTCTAGGAAGGTCGCATAGAGCGGCAATGCCGCACGAGCTGAATAACAACCGGCACAACCGCAGGCGGCTTCTTTCTTAGTGCGTGCATGGGGTGCAGAATCAGTGCCCAGGAAGAAACGGCTATTGCCTTCAATCACCGCTTTCTGAATAGCTTCTTGATGCTGGCGACGCTTGAGAATCGGCAGACAGTAATTGTGCGGGCGCACGCCTCCCACCAGTAAATCATTGCGGTTCATCAAAAGATGCTGAGGTGTGACCGTCGCCGCTGTAAGCGCATTCGCCTCGCGCACAAAGTTAACGCCTTCTGCCGTGGTCACATGCTCAAAAACAATGCGCAATGCTGGAAATTGGTCACGGATATCCGCTAGGTATCGGTCGATAAATACTCGCTCCCGATCAAAAATATCGACCTCCGCATCGGTGACCTCACCATGCACCAGCAGCGGCACATCGTGCTTCTCCATCGCTTCGTAGAGATGCGTAATTTTGCCCGGGTCGGTCACCCCGCTGTCGGAGTTGGTGGTGGCCCCCGCTGGATAGAGTTTGAACGCATGGACAAAATCACTGTTCGCAGCGCGCTCTACTTCCTGCACCGGAGTGCTATCCGTGAGGTACAACACCATCAACGGCTCAAAGTTCACCCCAGCCGGCACCTGCGCCAGAATCCGCTCACGATACTCGGCGGCCTCGGCCACGGTATTTACCGGCGGTGTCAGATTAGGCATAACAATGGCCCGGCCAAATACATTTGCCGTGGCAGGCACTGTCTCCGCTAACAAATCGCCGTCGCGAAAGTGCAAGTGCCAATCGTCAGGGCGAGCAATAGTCAGGGAGTCGGTCATGGGATCACCTTTTACCATGGAAATGGGGACAGCGGTTCGGGAGCGTAGTGTAGCGCAAGTTCAGGGCTAGGCGGAGTTAGGAAAGCCAATGCTGCGCAGAAGCAGCGCCAGCGGAAACAATACAAAAAAAGCCCCGCATTGCGGGGCTTTTTTGAATATGGCGGAGAGGGCGGGATTCGAACCCGCGATACAGTTTCCCGTATGGCTCCTTAGCAGGGAGCTGGTTTCAGCCACTCACCCACCTCTCCGGAATGCGGTACTGCTTGTGGTCTGGTGGTGAACGCTCTTAATCGGCCCTGTCACCAAACTCGCCGCGCATGATAACGACTTTGCGAACAAAATACAGCTCAAAAATCAGGCAGACTCGCCATCTGATGATTTTTCGTGCTGAATTCGCTGATAAATTTCTTCACGGTGCACGGCAACCTCTTTTGGCGCATTCACACCAATACGAACTTGATTGCCTTTTACTCCCAGCACAGTAACAGTGACTTCGTCACCCACCATCAAGGTCTCACCAACTCGACGCGTAAGAATTAACATATGATCCCTCCTGGGGTCCTTTCATTTCCGTGAGCGCTTTCCGTACCTAAGGCTCGCGGGTTGCCGTCCTTGACGACTCCTTGGTGTAGAGACCTTTACCCACCCCTGGCACGGGGCCGGTAGTATGCCTGAATCACACTCTCAAGTCTTGCCGTGAAAGGGGGCTAGACCGACCGGTCGTCGCCCCACACCTACCTGATGGTATGTCGCTCAGACGCCGGGCTGATCCAGCTCGAAGGCGGAGTGCAGGGCACGGACTGCCAGCTCCAGATACTTCTCGGCGATGACCACTGACACTTTGATCTCAGAGGTGGAAATCATTTCGATATTGACACCTTCGGTAGCGAGCGCTTGAAACATTTTGGACGCCACGCCAGCATGAGAACGCATGCCCACGCCCACCAAAGAGACTTTGGCAATCTTGTCATCGCCGATGATTTCCGGGTTACCCAGCTCTTCAGACGCATTACGCAGGGCTTCCTGAGCGCGGGCAAAATCGTTGCGATGCACAGTAAAAGTGAAATCGGCAGCACCGTCTTTACCTACGTTCTGTACGATCATGTCCACTTCAATGTTTTCTGCACTCACCGGGCCGAGGATTTTGTAGGCAATACCCGGGGTATCCGGGGCGCCACGCACGATGATCTTGGCTTCATCACGGGTAAAGGCAATTCCGGAGATTACCGGCTTTTCCATATCAACCTCGTCTTCGACGGTAATAAGTGTCCCAGGGCCATCCTGGAAACTGGACAAAACACGCAGCGGCACATTGTATTTGCCGGCGAATTCCACAGAACGGATCTGCAGAACCTTGGAACCCTGGCTAGCCATTTCCAACATTTCCTCGAAGGTAATGCTGTCTAGGCGGCGGGCGTTATCCACTACTCGTGGGTCGGTGGTGTACACACCATCCACATCGGTGTAAATCTGGCACTCATCCGCCTTCAGCGCAGCAGCCAACGCTACCGCGGTGGTATCGGAGCCACCACGGCCCAGCGTAGTAATGTTGCCGTCATTATCAACACCTTGGAAACCAGCCACCACTACCACACTGCCACCATCCAGATCGGCGCGAACCTTCTTGTCGTCGATCTCTTCGATGCGGGCCTTGGAGTAGGTATTGTCGGTGCGCAGAGGAATCTGGCTGCCGGTGTAGGAGCGGGCATTGAGGCCTTGCTTCTGCAGCGCCATGGATAACAGGGCGATAGTGACCTGTTCGCCGGTAGAGACCAGCACGTCCATTTCCCGTGGAGAGGGTTTGTCGGTAACGCCGTTGGCCAGCTCGATGAGCCGGTTGGTTTCCCCACTCATTGCGGAAACCACGACGACCACTTGGTCACCCCGTTTGTGAAAGCCCGCTACCTTCTCGGCAACGGCCTGGATACGTTCGACTGTACCTACCGAGGTACCGCCGTATTTCTGCACGATAAGAGCCATAAAGTCGCTTTTTCTGCAAAAAGGAGCGCGAAACTATACCAGAGACGCGCCACCATTTCATGTTGAGGTGGTGTGGCGGAATGAATTTGAGCCTCATTCCGCCACCAAAGTGGGTTTTCTTGGCCAAAAATACCCCGTATTAGTGGCCCAGCAGCCCTACTCGGCCACCCAGGCCTTTACACTTTCCAGCGCCCCGGGCAGCGCAGCGGGATTATTACCGCCACCCTGGGCCATGTCCGGGCGACCACCGCCGCGACCATCAACTTGTTCGGCCACGAACTTGAGCAGATCACCCGCTTTGTATTTGGTGGTCAGGTCCTTAGTAACACCGGCCACCAAAGCCACTTTTTCGCCTTCCACTGCTGCCAACACAATCACCGCGGAACCCAACTTGTCTTTCAGCTTGTCCATAGTGACCCGCAAGGTTTTACCATCGGCACCATCAATCTGCGTCGCCAACACCTTCACACCATTAATATCCTGTACTTCACTGGTCAAGTCACCACCGGCGCCGCTGGCCAATTTCTGCTTGAGACGCTCGATCTCTTTTTCCAGTTCACGGACTTTCTGTGCCTGGCTACGCACGCGATCAGCAGCATTATCCAGCGAGCTTTTCACCGTGGCCGCAATCTCGCTGAGCGCGCGCTCCTGTCGGCGCATCACCGCTAGCGCATGCTCACCGGTGACCGCTTCAATACGCCGCACACCTGCCGCTGCGGAGGCTTCCAGAGTAATGCGGAATAATCCAATATCACCGGTGCGGTTTACGTGGGTGCCGCCACACAATTCTTTGGAAAAACCGTCACTGCCCATACTCAGCACACGCACCTGATCATCGTATTTCTCACCAAACAGTGCCATGGCACCGGCTTCACGGGCGGACTCAATATCCATCAACTCCGTAGTTACCGCAGTGTTAGCGAGGATCTGACGATTCACCAGAATTTCGATCTCTTCACGCTGGGCTTCGCTGACCGCTTCTCCATGGGAGAAATCAAACCGCAGATAGTCCGCCGATACTAACGATCCTTTCTGCTGTACATGCTCGCCCAACACGTTACGCAGGGCGGCGTGCATAAGGTGGGTTGCGGAATGATTACGCATCACCGCACGACGACGATCCACATCCACACAGGCCGACACCTTGCCACCAATGGTCAAGCTGCCGCTTACCTGCTTGCCCACATGCACATGTGCTGCCTGACGCTTACGGGTATCGGTAACCATGAAGTGGGCTTCATCCGCAATTAGAGCACCGGTATCACCCACCTGCCCACCGGATTCCGCATAGAACGGCGTACGATCCAGCACCACCATGCCTTCTTCGCCGGCATTGAGGGTGTCCACAGCGGCGCCGTCCTTGTATAAAGCAACCACCGTATTGTCATCGGCCAATTTCTCGTAACCGGAAAAATCGGTTATCGCATCGATATTCAGGCGATCGCTGTAATCATTGGCAAAGCTACCGGCACCACGGGCCCGCTCTCGCTGGGCAGCCATGGCGGCCTCAAACCCGTCCATATCCACGCTCAAATCGCGCTCACGGGCTACATCCGCGGTCAGATCTGGTGGAAAACCATGGGTATCGTAGAGGTTAAACAGCACGTCACCGGGCAACACCCTACCATCAAGCTGCTCAATGGCACTTTCCAGTACTTTCATGCCCGCAGCCAAAGTGCGGCCAAATTGCTCTTCTTCCGCCAGTAGGGCCTTTTCAATTCTCGCCTGTTCCCGGCCCAGCTCCGGGTAGGCCTCACCCATCTCCGCCACCAGTGCGGCCACCAAGGTGGAAAAGAACGGTTTGTCCTGCCCTAGCTTGTGGCCATGGCGCAGGGCGCGACGAATGATGCGGCGCAATACATAGCCACGACCTTCGTTGGAAGGAATCACCCCATCACAAATCAAAAAACTGGCTGAACGAATATGGTCTGCGATCACGCGCAGTGATTTCTCTTCCAGATCAGTACAGCCCGTGGCCTTGGCCGCAGCTTGCAACAATGCCTGAAACAGATCGATCTCGTAGTTGGAATGTACGCCCTGCAGCACTGCGGCAATGCGCTCCAGGCCCATGCCGGTATCAACACTGGGCTTAGGCAGAGGCTGCAGTTCCCCATCTGGCTGGCGGTCATACTGCATGAACACCAGGTTCCATATCTCGATATAGCGATCCAGATCCTCATCTGCAGAACCCGGTGGGCCACCGGGCACATCGGCGCCGTGGTCATAAAAAATTTCAGAGCTCGGGCCGCATGGGCCGGTATCGCCCATTTGCCAAAAATTGTCTTCGTCCAACCGTGAGAAGCGCTCGGCACTGACTCCCATTTCTTTTAGCCAGATATCAGCGGCTTCATCGTCGGAAACATGCACAGTAACCCACAGTCGCTCTTCCGGTAGCCCCAAGGTGTCAGTGAGGAACTCCCAGGCAAACTTGATCGCTTCGCGCTTGAAATAGTCCCCGAAGCTGAAGTTGCCCAGCATCTCGAAGAAGGTGTGATGCCGCGCCGTATAACCCACGTTTTCCAGGTCATTGTGCTTACCGCCGGCGCGGACACAGCGCTGGGAGCTTGTAGCACGAGTGTAATCCCGGGACTCACGTCCCAGAAAAACATCCTTGAACTGGTTCATGCCCGCGTTAGTAAACAACAGTGTCGGGTCATTAGCAGGTACCAGTGAGGAGGACGACACCTTGGTGTGCCCCTGGCTGGCAAAATAGTCCAGAAAGGCCTGGCGTAATTCAGCACTTTTCATAAGAGAAACGTTTTCTTGGCTGGCGGTCAGAGGCGCCGAGTATACCGCCCTCAAGGCGTGGTTGCGATGGTGACAAGTTAACCTGAAGCAACAAGCCCCAAGCGGCAACAAAGAAGCATCACCTATAAAGCTGACAGACCCTGGCCACGTACAAACCTGAGAGGAAAAATACGGTCATAAGCGCTACCCGTTCACCCTCTTTCTTCTCGCACCTTATGGGGTATGGTTTGAAGCTCATCCCTTGATTGCCGCGGCCAGGCATACTGCCAACACCATCACCAGCAAAATACGCTTGAGCACACGTGGGGACACGGCGTGAGCAAAGCTGACCCCAAGCCGAACGCCAATCAGACTACCCGCCGCAACCACCAGCCCAGGCAACCAGGCCACCTGCCCCCGGGCCACAAAGATAGCCAGCGCTAATATGGTGAAGCTGCCCGTGATAGCCAGTTTCAACGCATTACTGCGTAGCAGGTCGTAGCGTAACTGCCCGGCAAGCACCGCCAGTAACACGAAGCCCACGCCCGCTTGAACAAAACCACCATAGGCTCCAGCGAAAAACAGCCCTATCCAGCCCGACAGGCTGGTATTAGGAGACAATGGCACTGAGTTCGGGTCCGGTGACATCTGCGACGGGCGCAGCACCATTAGTAACGCGACCACCACCAGCGTAATTAGAAGCACAGGCTTAAGAATAGTTTCGGGAAGAAAGGCTGCTGCCAGCGCCCCCACCAATGTTCCCAGCAAGCTCGGCACCAATATCGCGGGCAGATCGGCAAAGGGCATAGAGCCACGTTTATTGAATTGGCGCACCGCTTCCGCGCTTTGAATCAACACTGCAACGCGCATGGTACCGTTGGCCAGGGCTGCACTCATGCCGCTGAGCATTAACAGTGGCAAGATCAGCAAACCGCCGCCTCCTGCCAGAGTATTGATAAAACCTGCCAACACACCAGCGCCTAGCATGGCAGCCACCAGCCAAGGATCAGACAGGTATTCCATGAAAAATCTCACACACGCATTAAAAACGCAGAATACGCCGCCAAGAAGATGCTCACCAGAGCACAACACATATAATCCCGCCCAATCGCATTCCCGCGCTAAGAGCATGAGCAACGCTAGCGGCACGCTCACCTAAGGGCATCTCTATCTGTCCTGTGCGCTCTGTGGCGAAAGTGCTTTTGGTCCTGGCTTGAATTTCGCCGCCAGCAACGCAACGGGGGAGCACTTGAAAGCACAAGAAAACAGCAGACTTAATCCTGTTCAGCGTCCTGCATATCCAGCGCAGCGAAGCTCTGTTCCGCATTAAAGCCGCGACTTTGCAGAAAACGTAGCTGCTTGGCTTTTTCTTTCTGGTCTTGGGGGTACTGCCGGAAACGGCGAGCACGAACGTCTTTCGCCAGCGCGAACCAATCTACCTCGGCATTCTCTAGCGCTTCAGCAATCCAGTCATTCTCAACGCCTTTTAGCTGCAGTTCCTGACGAATCCGCAACATCCCCTGCCCTCGCTCAATACGCGCGCGCACAAAAAAACCGGCAAAGCGCCGGTCATCGATAAAATCGTGCTCCTCACACCAGGCTAGCACCGCCTCCAGCGCCGGCTGGTCCCCCAGGCGCTGTTGCAGCTTGGTGACAAGCTCACGGCGGGAGTGATCGCGCCGGGCCAGCAGGGCAACTGCCCGCTGGCGCAGCTCGGCCTCGGTCAGCGGCTCACTCATCGTCAGCGGGGGCGGCCTCTTCTGCCGGGGCTTCAGCTGTAGGGTCCGGCAACAGGCGGGCCCGGATTTCGGTTTCAATTTCTTCGGCAATGGCCGGGTTTTCTCGCAGGTACTCGCAGGCGTTCTGCTTACCTTGGCCAATCTTGTCGCCTTTGTAGGCATACCAGGCGCCAGATTTGTCCACCAACCCCTGTTGAACACCCAAGTCCAACACTTCTCCGAGCTGATTAATGCCCTGGCCGTAGAGAATCTGGAACTCAGCCTGACGGAACGGCGGCGACACCTTGTTTTTCACCACCTTCACCCGGGTTTCGTTACCGGTTACTTCGTCGCCCTGCTTCACCGCACCAATACGGCGGATATCCAAGCGTACAGAGGAGTAGAACTTCAGGGCATTACCACCGGTGGTGGTTTCCGGGTTACCAAACATCACACCAATCTTCATGCGAATCTGGTTAATGAAGACCACCAGTGTATTGGCGTTTTTCACATTACCGGTAATTTTACGCAGCGCCTGGCTCATCAGACGAGCCTGCAACCCCACGTGGGTGTCACCCATTTCCCCTTCGATTTCAGCTTTCGGCACCAGCGCCGCCACAGAATCGACGATGACCACATCCACCGCGCCGGATCGCACCAGCATATCGGTGATTTCCAGTGCCTGCTCTCCGGTGTCTGGCTGGGAAACAATCAGGTCGTCCACGTTTACGCCCAGCTTTTCTGCGTAATCCGGGTCTAGCGCATGCTCAGCATCCACGAAAGCACAGGTGGCGCCTTTTTTTTGAGCTTGGGCAATCACGCTCAATGTCAGGGTGGTTTTTCCGGAGGATTCAGGGCCATAAATCTCGACAATACGGCCCTTGGGCAGGCCGCCAATACCCAAGGCAACATCCAGCCCCAGTGAGCCGGTCGAGATGGAGGGCATGCGCTCACGCTTGCGATCGCCCATGCGCATGACAGAACCTTTGCCAAATTGGCGCTCAATCTGTGACAGCGCAGCGGACAGCGCCTTACTTTTATCGCTCATTGTGACCCCTCTCCGTGTTCGGCGCGTCATTCATTGACGCTAACCGTATCTAACCGTATCCGACCCGCCTTATCTGACCTTTCGACCAGCACTGGCGTTATGGACAGTATTATGAACAACATTGGCTGTGCATTGCAACCTTCCAGATCGTTGTCTGGTCTGCCCCGCCTCAGCAGGGCTGAAAGGAATAGCCTGATTGTGGCTACTTGAGACGGGCATTCAAGCCCAGAATGGCGTGCAGGATGGTCTGCTGACGGACGGCATCGCGATCCCCGTCGAATTGGAAACAGCGAGCTTCTGCATAACCCAGCTTCTGCCCCCAGGCAATCCAGACGGTGCCCACCGGCTTATCTGGCGTGCCGCCATCCGGCCCGGCGATACCCGTCACCGCCACGCTCACATGGGCACGGGAATGGCTAATAGCGCCCCGCGCCATGTCCAGTGCCGTTGCTTCACTAACCGCGCCCGAGGTCGCCAACGTGGAGGCCTGCACGCCAAGCATCTCTTGCTTAGCCTCATTAGAATAGGTGACAAAACCCCGATCGAACCAAGTGGATGCGCCGGACAGGCTGGTGAGCGTCTGGGCAATGCCCCCCCCGGTACAGGACTCCGCAGTGGCCAACAGCAAACGTTGTTTTTGCAGGGCACCGGCCAGTGCGACGGCGGCGACGAGGATGTCGTTATCCAGCACAGGGCATTCTCCGTTGCGGATTGACGATTGCAGGACTGGAATCAGCCCAGATCCACGTTGTGATAGACGTTCTGAACGTCATCCAAATCATTCAACATGGCCATGAATTTATCGAACATGTCCATGTCTTCGGCGCTGATGGTGGTGTAACTCTGCGGAATAAACTGAATTTCATCCACCTCGAATTCCAATTCCCCGAAGGCCTCGACCAGCGCCTGCTTAGCCTTGAAATACTCGGTGTTAGGCGTGAACACCGTCAGCATACCGTTATCGTTTTCTATTTCGCTGACATCCACATCCGCATCCATCAGGGCTTCGAGCACCGCATCTTCATCTTCGTGGGCAAAAACGAAAATCGCCACGTGATCGAACATGTGGCTCACCGTACCCTGGGTACCGATCTTACATTTGGTCTTGGTAAAGGCCATACGCACATCACCAAAGGTACGATTCGGGTTATCAGTGAGGCATTCAATCAGTGCCATGCTGCCACCAGGGCCATAGCCTTCATAGCGGGCCGGGGAGTAATCCTCACCGCCACCCCCTTTAGCCTTGTCGAGGGCTTTATCAATCACATGACCGGGCACCTGATCTTTTTTGGCGCGTTCAATCAGGCTGCGTAATGCCAGATTCGCAGTAGGGTCCACACCACCGGATTTCGCGCTAACGTAGATTTCCCGACCATAGCGGCTGTACACCTTGGCTTTCATGTCCGAGGTTTTCGCCATGGATTCTTTGCGGTTTTGGTAGGCGCGGCCCATAGACATCTTGCTCCAGAGGAATTAGTTGCCCGGTATTTTAAGGGAAGATGCAGGCGAGAAGAACAAAAGAGCGGTTGGGAGTGGCAATTTAACGTACGCCTCATAAACCTTCGATTACATCGATACACCTACTCCACCAGAACTCAGCCCCCTGAGGGATGCAGCAGCATGGGTTCCATACGCGAACCCGTTAGCATGCCGGCAATGTGTGGTTAAGGGGAAAAACATACAGCAGAAATGCGCGTTGATTATCGACTCAATCACCAAGCTGCAATGTTGTTAGGGAGCCTCTATACATCAAGTCACCATTACCGAATCAAGGCTCCAGCTCCACCAGCGATTCTTCGAGATAAACCAGAAAACGCTGAATATGAGGCAACGTGTCACGGCAACCGATCACGCCAAACTCAAGGCTATTCTTGTAGCTCACCACAGTGATATTTAGGGCGTAACCATGCAGAACCAATGACACCGGATAGGTAGCCAACATCTCCGCACCATTGAGATGAAGCGTTTCCTTCGGCCCCGGCACATTGGAAATCACTAGGTTAAACATGGGGCTTACGCGCCCGGACAGGCCCGTGACCTGCCCCAAAGACAGCGGCATATTGGTCAGCACCGTATAAACATCGATCTCGGACTTCTGCATATCACCAAGCCGAGATTTCACCGCTTTCATGGAATCCTGGATTGCGGCCAGCCGATTCAGCGGCTGAGCAATATGCGTACCCAGGCTTACCTGAACCGTAGTAATGGCATTGCCACCCTCACCAGCCTGATCCGCACTACGCAAGGCTACTGGTACCTGGGCTACCAACGGCTGATCGGACAAGGCATCCTGACTGAGCAGATAGCGACGCAGCGCGCCGCCACACATGGCAAGGAAAATATCATTCACCGTACCGCCATGCTGTTTGCCCGCGGCTTTAATCCGCGACAGCGACCACGACTGGGCAGCAAAGCGTCGCGCGCCCGTCACCCGGCGGTTTAGCTGGGTTTTCGGCGCCCGATAGATAGTCTTTACGTTGCCATCCTTGGGCTGTCGCAGCAGGTCCACAAGCTGACCACCACCTCGGCGCAGGTTATTCATTGTTCCTTTCATACCGGCATTCGCCGCTGCAGCGCCACGGCTCTTTCTCGGTTTCTTCTCTGCATCCCACTCGCCAGACCAAGGGGCGGGTAAACGGTCTTCGGCACAAGTAGCTAGGCGAGACTGCATTAGGTGCATCCCTGCCACCCCATCCACCATGGAGTGATGCATCTTGGTATAAAGAGCGAAACGGTTTCCCTCCAACCCCTCGATCAAATAGCTCTCCCACAACGGGCGGCTAGGATCCAAACGCTGGGCGTGCAACCGCGATACTAACGCCAACAGCTCACGCACCCGTCCCGGCCGAGGCAAGGCAGAATGCCGTACGTGGTAGTCAATATCGAAATTTTTGTCTTCCACCCAAGTAGCATCTAAGTACAGGGGCAAATGAGACTGAATCTTTTGGTTAAATGGGCGGCAGATGCTATCCACATCCACCAGGTATCGATAGATACTTTCCACATAATCCTCAGGAGCACCTTCTGGAATGGCAAACAACGCCAGCCCCCCCACATGCATAGGGGTTTCCCGGGTCTCCATCATTAACCAGCCGGAATCCATAATAGACAATTTACGGGCCATACTTGCTGCTCCTTATTGTTATCCGTATCGCAGTGGCCTGACACCTAGGGTAGGCTCGAACGTCCTATCATCCGGATTTTTAACCCCAGAGCATTAGCAAAATCGTTGCGTTTGGTTATCAACAGTGGGCCAAAGATATCCATTGCCGCGCCTATCAGCGCTCGGAAGTCTCTGATATCACTTTAATAGCAACGCATCTCCTATCGGATGAAACACCGAGGCACTATCAATCAACGAACGAGCAGTCAGCGGCTCAACCCCATACACTTCAGTACGAACCCCCGGGTTAGCGCCAACTCGCGTTAGTAACACATCAAAATCTCCGTCCCCGGAAAGCAACACCACCGTATCCACCTCTGGAGCCAGCGTCATCACATCCACCGCAATGCCCACATCCCAGTCACCCTTGCTGGAACCGTCACTGCGCTGAATATAGGGTTTGAGTTTAACCGTGAAGCCAATGTGTTTAAGCGCATCCTGAAATTTCGTCTGCCCGTCGTCGCCACGGTGAGTGGCATAGGCCAATGCGTGAACTATTTCGCCCTGCGCCGACAGCTGCTGCCAAAGCGCCCGATAATTGAAAGGCCGCCCAAAAGCTTGGCGGGTGGTGTAATAAATATTCTGGACGTCAGCAAAGACGGCGATGCGAGGCATATACATTCCGGTTAGCGAGACTTTTTGAATGCGCTTCGGTGGAGATCACCGCCCTTTCCAAAGCGGTCCATTGCGGCTATTTACCGTAACTTACTACAGCAACATGCCCTCAGCATCTACACCCATGCCGCCACTTACACCAAGAAATACAATATTAGCAATGCCAGCAAAATGATCGAGACGTTCAAACCCGTCCTAGAAAAATAAGTATCACTGGCGGATAGTGTCGAAGCACTACTGGCAGGAAGTGGTCCCGAGTGTCGACGTCAACCATCATCGCTTCCAATTGGATGGCAACAACAATAACCGTCACAGGAGAATTAATTCATGATTTTGCACAAACCTGAACTGGTTGAGAAATATACGAACATGGGGCACTGGGGGGACAAGACCCTGCTCCAGCGCGCGGCCGCCAATTGTATCGCCCACCCAGAGCGAGAAGCGGTGGTGGATCCCCCCAACCGGAACGAGCTGGTGGGCACCCCCGCCCAGCGCCTCACCTGGGCAGAGTTCGGCCAGGCAGTGGATGCTACGGCAGCAGAATTGTCGCGCCGCGGCTTTGGTAAGGACGACGTATTAGTGGCCCAGTTACCCAACGTGTGGGAGCTGGCCATGTTGTACCTAGCCGCAGCAAAGGCCGGCGGCTTGCTTTCTGCACTGCCTATGCAATGGCGAAGCAAGGATGTGGGTTATGTGAAAAAAATGACCGAGGCCCGTTTCTACGCGTCGGCTGAGAGCTTTCACGGCTTTGATTACCAAGCTCTAGGCCAGGAGCTGGGTTTCGAGCACTACATTGGCCTGAAAGAACTGACCGATATTGCCCGCAGCAAACCCAGCCAGGGACCTGAGGTGCCAGTAGAAGCCAATGATATTTTTACGCTGTGCTGGACATCTGGCACTGAGGCAGACCCTAAAGGCTGCCCCATGAGCCACAACAACTGGGAGTACATGATTAACCTCGTGTTCACCACCTGTGGCTTGCAGCAGGGCGACCGGATTCTATGCGTGGCGCCCCTGGTAAACATGACAGCGGTGGGGGTGAACTACGTACCTTGGCTAGCGGCAGCAGGGACCCTAGTGCTGCACCATCCCATCACGCCGGAGATCTTGCTGCGCCAGCTTACCGAAGAGCGCATTCAATATACCATCCTAGTACCGGCGATGCTGAACATGATCGCCAAACTGCACAACGTGGACCAGCTCGATCTGTCCAGCGTTCGGACCATCACCACCGGGTCAGCACCGCCTTCTGCCTGGTCCATGCAGGAGTTCAAGCGCCGCTGGGATATCGACATCGTCAATATCTGGGGCCAGAACGAAGGCTCCTGCCTAGTGGCCGGCCCCGCCGACGTACCTGACCTGGCTATGCGGGTGGATCATCTACCCTGGTGGGGCAGAGAAAGCGTCGAATGGCCCTCCGGCATCAATGGCATTGAAGTGAAGATTCTCGGCGACCAGGATGAGGAAATCACCGAGCCCGGAGGCATCGGAGAGCTTTGCTACCGAAGCCCGGGGGTCTTTGCCGGTTACTTCCAACGCCCGGACATCACCGAGCAGTCTTTCACCGCTGACGGCTTCTTCCGCACCGGAGACCTGTTCATTGTGCAAAATGCCAACCACGTAGGCTTTTACGATCGCAAGAAAGACATGGTGATCCGCGGAGGCTTCAACATCTCCAGTGTCGAGGTGGAAAACGCCGTGCTTGGCTTTGACAAGGTGCAAGACGTTGCCGTCATACCCCACCCGGACGAAATCATGGGGGAGCGTGTCTGCATTTGCGTGGTGCCTGCGGATGAGAGCCATCCGCCAGCGTTAGAGGAAATCAATGACTACCTGAAGAGTCAGGGTATGAGTGTTTACAAGCTTCCCGAAAAGATGAGGCTAGTAGATGTCATTCCCCGCAATCCGATAGGTAAGATCATGAAGAAAGAATTGCGGGCTCAGTAACGCAAAAGGGCCGGAATGTTGTCTTCCGGCCCTTTTTATTGCACTTCTATATCCATTTTTACAGGCTGTACTAATCGGGGACACGCATAAAATCAAGACAGAAATAATCCGGTTACCTGACTCAAACACTAGTTGTTCACTCCCCCTTCTGTTGAGCACAAGTTCTCATTGATTTCGGCCAGGGGCAGCTCATTGTTGATGAAGGAAAAGGAAACAAGGATCGAGTCACTGTACTTTCCAGCCGTTGACATGGGTGACTGAAGCTTCAGATCGATCTGGCCACCAGCTATTACAAGCAGTGAAAATTTCGGGGGCAGAGTCTGAAACTCAAGAGGGTATCTAACCCCGAATCACGGTCCCACACTGCACCCCTCTCATGAACAGAAAACTCTGTCCACAAAAGTGGTTACAGATCAGCGCGCATTTTGCGTCCGCGGCCTTGCCTGGTTAAGTGGCGACACACCAACGCCTCTACTGGCACGATGTGAGCCTGCGAACCAAACTGAATTTATGGCACCCGCAAGAACGAAGACTTTGCAGCCACCCCCAACAATGAATGTGGCCGCCCAAAACGAACGGGGCAACCAAGCCACAACCTCTTATTTTTCTAACGGCACACAAACGCTCGCTTATGGCACCGACTCAGAATCTTGCGCTGCAACAATAAAGCAGAGCTATTTAACGCTGAACGAAGCGGCGCGTCTCACGCGTCCGCCTTCCGTGACTGGTTATAAATCATAACCACCATTGAAGATAACTCGAAAGCTTTCCAACTGGTGTTTCTTCATCTTGCCTTCCATCGCATTTTTACCGACTATCTCTTTGATTCTTCTACAGATCGGCGAATATTTTTCTATCCAGTAGTGATGTTCCAGATTTCTAAGCCAATTCGTATCTGTTTCGTCCGTTGGGAATTTTTCGAGTAGCTTTAGATAGACAAAAATTGAATGTGAAAGAATCGAGATGTTGTGTAATAGCGAGAGGAGCGCGCTATCAAATACTTCGTTGGACTCCAGTTCACCGTTCGAAACTGAATAGACCAAATTTCTTAAAGGTAACCCACGATGCCTTTCTCCGAAGCAGTTGTTGTTGAAAGGGGTATCCAGATTGTTTTCGAGCTGTTGGTCCAACCGACCTAGAGCTTCTCGGATAACCAACAGTTTTTGTTGGTAGGTGTTGGATCGGAAGCTTTTATAAACAAGATAACCCGCAAGCAAGGAAGCAGCAGGCGCGAGTACGCCGCCAAAGTACGCTCCGAAACTAGCCCAATCGTGATTGCTAGCACTGAGAGTTACCTGACCATTACTCAGCATGGTCAAAATGTAAACGCCTCCAACGACAAAAAGCACAACGGTGAAAGCGAACAAGCTAAGACGGAAATCGCGCAAATGTCCTCCTTGATTTATAACGCCGCTATAAAAGGCGAGCGGCTTTTCGCGAGTCCAGCCCAACAGTTTTACCGTTGGGCGATTTTTGATAGCTTTGTTAAGGCTTGTTCTCATTAACCCACGAGAACTGAATGCCCCACCATTCTATTGCTTCATTTATTAAATCTCTACAATCCATACCCTCAAAAGGGCCTGTTACCATAGGGCAGAATAAATGATCTCCAATGATAAAGGTCTCTCCATTTGGTTCGGTGGCAACAGCTATGTCTCCAGCCAAGAACCCAATCTCATACTCTTTTAGTAAGATATTCCTTTCGACTTCTATGAAATCCCAAAAAATATTCGGACTGCTTTTTTGAGATTGCAGATAATCATAGTGCTTAGCTATAAGCTAACCCATTTCTGGCGATGATTTTCCATCTACCTTCTTCAGTACATGCCCAACGGATCTAAGTAATGCAAGACAGGCGACCCAAAGAACTCTGAATGAATCAGGATTTTCTTCAGCCTCCATTAATTCGACCGCTTTTTTACAATCGGCCAGTACCTTTTCAGCTTTGAGCATGGAAGAGCCTTAACGCCCGCGTAATAGGCGCGAGCTTGCGAGCGTCCTAATTGACGCGTTTGTTAAGTTCATCTGAATGTTCTAACCAAATGTGCCTTGCTGGCGGCTATACTTGCCTCAGCGTAGAAAGCTCCCCCAAGTGCAATTAGTGCTGCGATAGGAAGAGACCAAAAACCTATACCCCACATCATAGGCACTTTAAACCCAAACCATGACTCAGAATACGACGGAATGTGGAGCATCGTGACCATCAATAGAAGACCAATAAGTGCTAATGATATTTGCCTGATACGAAGCCTTTCCTGAGCGGTAAGGCCATACTTGATTGTTCCTTGGCAACCAAGGCACACATGCACACCATGTTGAAACGGAGTAGCGCAATGCCCACAGGTATGCATTTCAAATTGCGGCTCTTGCGAAACACCTTGAGATTTTAAAACTGTGGTTTGGATAGCGTTGGCGACGCGATTAGCGTCTCCATTCCACAGAAGGAATAGTTTGTCATTTAGAAGTGGAAATTCATCAATTATTCTATTAACTTCTGTCTGTGTTCCTACCAGAATAGGGATAATAATTACTTTTCCGGATTTAGCCTCTAAATTAAGTACCGCCCATAACTCTCTTTTTGGCCAGTGTTTAGCCATGAAAGCACGACTTAAAATAACCACGACAAATTCTGAGACTTTTAGACCTTCATTGACTCTTTCAGTAATACTTTCGCCAGGAGCTATTTCAGCTTCGTCAATCCAATAAGTAAGACCTCTCTGAGCCAAACAACTAGACAGTGGCCTAGCAACAGAAACTTTATCTTCACTAGCGTGACATATAAAAATGTCTTTTTTCATATGCTGCGATATTCCTTGTGAACTTAACGCCCAACTCAGCGGACAAATTGAGCGCAGCGAAATTTGATCCGCTGCAGTTGCTTGTTAGCTGCCTTTAAGTGCAGCCTCGACTTCCAAATATAATTCATCAGTTGTATCACATATTTCAGACGCTTCTGCAGTCATACCCCAAAATTCATCGCTATAGATTTCAATTGCAATCAGCAAATGTTCCGCAGCCAAACGCAGATCTACGCTATTTGCAGGAATGTGCAACCCTTTATTTGTGCGTGCAAAGTACAGTGACTCTTCTCTGAGCGATGAATACTTACCAGATTCATAACCCTCAAATATCTCTTTTGCTCTTTCAGCACCTATGCTGTTTGCAATGCGATCACCAATTAAGTAAATAGGATCAACCGAGATTTTGTGCTTTTTGACATGATGGAAAAGAGGATCTTTACCACGCTTTTCTTTTTCTCGCTCATCTCCCCACGCACGCATGTGACCTGCTTTAATCTTAGCGATTTCTTCAAATATCGTGATAGATAAAAAAGAGAAGGCGCGAAGCTACCGTTCATGAATAACGAATATGATGCGCGTATTAAATCGCAAACGTGAGCAATAGCAGCATTGTACTCGTCACGACCATGTAATCCGGTATATTCATCTGAAACAACTAAGGATGCTTCATGCGCTATGTGGAATCCCTTTTTCTCCAAGTTGCCTCCCGTGCAGCTAACGCTTTGGCTTTGCGGCGCGTCGGAGCGCCAGCGCAGGTGCGTCCGACAACAGCCATTTGTTATGAATTTTGCAGTAGGCCAGTGACAGCGTCGGCAGCAGTTTGCCCCTTTTCAATTAGGTTTACATAAGCAGTTGCGATGCGATCAGCATCAACCACTGCATTCCCTGCGCGCTTCAAAGAAGCCCACAACCCTGCCACCTTCGCGGCTTCGTCCTTATCATCCTCATTTCGCAGATCATCTGCGCGAGTAGCCAAATCCGCAAACCCCTCAGAGAATGCCTTCCGGATTGACTCCGCACCCTTGATTGGATACTGCTTAATAGATTTTTCAATAATATCTAGTTGCCCGGCGAGGAAATCATATACATGGCCGGATAATGAACTGTTTTCTATTTCTTGCCTTAGCTCCTGAACCCGGTCAAGGATGCTCTGAAGCTCTTCTTGATTGACAGGCTCTTCCGCTGGAAGCAACGCAGCACAATATTTCAGACAAAGGACCACATCAGGCTGAAGGTGCCTTTTGTAATCTTTCCAGGGTGCAGCAAGATTGGTAACCGAAACTGTTTTCGAAACTCTCTCTAGGTACGGCCCATATAAATCAGCAGGGATTCCGACGGTAGACATTGATCTAGATATACCGTCTATTTCCTCTCGGACAAGCTGTAGTTGGGCGTATATCGGATGAGGATCTGATTTCGCAGTTTTTTCATCTAGGCCCAACACGGATGCCCATGCCTCAGCCGTGGACTTATCATCCTGCTGGCCAGACGCTTTTTGCACGATTGCGAGAATTCTATGTGCTGAGTTAGTCATGTCAGCCAACTGGGGCTCCTCTTTAATTCATAACGCCGCCAGCAGGGGCCGAAAAACCAGAGCGAAGCGGCGGTTTTTTGGTCCCTCTGGCTGGCCTTGTTAACCATTTACACCGTACTTTTTTTCCAACCTGTACTGTGTTTACTTTGCACTATTTTTAGATGGTTATTTAGTGAACCGAAACCGTTACCGCCGCGCTCAACTATGCTCTTTTTCTTAACCCTGCCATATATTTTGTCATAGCAGTTTGCATAGAATGTTTTGACAATATCTGGTGGATTTTTGTACCCCTCATCTATTTCAAGGAACCGCCTAACACAGAGAATAACTAGGTCGGACAACTGAATCATGGGGTTTTTATTTGAGTCTACGGCTGACGCAAACTCGACAATCCACTTGACCTTATGAGTAGCAGCCCCTTTAAAACGGCGCTCGTGGAAAATATCTTCAACGTCCTCAAGGTGATCCTCTTTTTGATCGAATACAATCATGCCTCTAGCAGTTGTCCCTAACTCTTTTTTAACGTTGTCATTTATATAGGTCACGAGATAATCAAAGGCCAAAAGGTAAGGAGACTTGGCATCAAAATGTAAATCCGCCCCGCATTCATTATCACGAATTCGGCTTTTATCAAAAGCGATAAAATGAACCCCGTGCTTTCTCTCGATCAATAGATCTATTGCACTTTCCGCTAATCCTAGCCTCTTTTGAATATCATGACCTACAAATGGCCCATCACCATTGGGAGAAAGTAATTGATAAGAGTGCAATTCGAAGTCATCGGGAATAGTCCCATTGAAATATGCAGAAATAATTTTGTCCCACTCAGTATGAGTTTTGTTCCACCCTTCATCCCTTAAACTTATTCCACCAAGAACAAAAATTGGCTGATCCTTATCGTCTAGATTTTTACCAGTATCACCGGATTCATCCATGTAGAAAAAGTGCACTAAACTCTCCTTGTGGTTAACAGCGTATTCAGTCGAACGATTCGACATATCTTTTTTCGACATATTTCTTAAAATGCCATCGTATATAATTCCGATAAACCCATAAAATTTAGCAGCTTACCCAGGAGGTGAGAACCTTTCCCATCTAACGAAACTCGAACGAGCGGCCTATTTCCGGGGACTCCATGCATATTTAAGTCGCAATCCGAACCAAAGATCAACGACTTAGCAAATTTTGAGATATCTCCTACACGCATTTGCCCCCGTTCTGTTGAGCACGGGGTCCCATAGCCCCAGCCTGCTATGGGTAAGGAGAACGCTATGAGCAACATGGCGAAACCCACTCTTCTCATAATGTAGTGGTCAACTAATCCTGGACAATAATTGAGGTTTTTCTTCGGCCACAGTGGTGGCGATTCCAGTCGTCCAAAATGGCAACCAGAGAGGTACCCATGAGCAGCAAACGCTATCCCGAAGAAT
>OJBR01000103.1_pt1 | contig 51480 bp, 48 predicted proteins | sample 1591161 | NCBI WGS metagenome assembly OJBR01 (sample SAMN05416803, study PRJEB24817) | seawater metagenome | isolation source: Sea water | place: Canada:Atlantic | collected 2013-07
TAAAGGCGTTTCTAATTCCAGCTGAAACCTGCATCTTCATGTGGCTTGGGTATAAGTTGCCGTAAAGCATTCGGAATAGTAGAAATGAAATTAATTATTGTCAGTGGTCGCTCTGGCTCAGGTAAGTCAGTCGCGTTAAGAGTTTTAGAAGATCTCGGTTATTATTGTGTAGATAACATTCCTATTAATCTCCTTCCTGCATTGACCCATACTGTTATCAATGATTATGAAAATGTTGCTGTTAGTCTTGATGTTCGAAACTTACCTAAAGACCCACAAGATATTCCAGAAATTATTGCTTATTTACCCAAAGCAGTAGATGTTAATACGCTATTTTTAGATGCCGATGATAATGATTTAATCAGACGCTTCAGTGAAACACGCCGTTTGCATCCTCTTATTAAAGAGAATATGCCACTTGATCAGGCAATTGCGTTAGAAAAGTCATTACTAGAGCCTATATCGACTCGAGCTGATCTATATATTAATACTAGTCAACTCAGCCCTCATCAATTAGCTGATTTAGTCAGAGAACGTATCTTAGGCAAAAAAACTGGTGCTATGGTATTAGTTTTTGAGTCATTTGGCTTTAAACATGGTATCCCTGTTGATGCTGATTATGTATTTGACGCGAGATTTTTACCTAACCCTTTTTGGGAAAAGTCACTGAAAGGTCAAACAGGTGTCGATCAAGAAGTTAAAGATTTTCTGGCTAGCCAAGCGATTGTTACAAAATTTATTTGGCAAATTAACAGCTTTATGATGACTTGGTTACCACATTTAGAGCGAAATAATCGAAGCTACGTCACTATAGCCATTGGCTGTACAGGTGGTAAGCATAGATCTGTTTATATCGCTGAAATGTTAGCAAAAAATTTCCGTAAAGACCGTGATGATATACAAACACACCACAGAGACATCGATGTTAAATCAACCTAAGAAGCGAGCACAACAGTGAATGTTATCTCTCAACAAGTAACCATTTGCAATAAATTGGGATTACATGCACGTGCCGCAACTAAGTTAGCGCAGTTAAGCCAAAAGTTTTCTGCACAAATAACCCTCGAATTGGCCGGTAAGGAAGCTGATGCGAGTAGTATTATGGCGCTAATGTTATTAGCCGGCGGTCAAGGTAAAATCGTCAATATCACTGCACAAGGTGAAGACGCACAACTGGCGCTTGCTGAAATATGCCAACTTATTTCTGATAAATTTGATGAAGCTGAATAACCCCCCCTCATAAAACGCCCACCATAAGATAAAAAAGCTGATAAAACCACTAAGTTACGATAAACTTAAGCCGACTTTCAGCTGTTTTCCAAAGAAAGCTGTTTTTATTTTCATCTTAAGCAACCCTCCGTTTCGCGACGTTCTCAGCGATACACTCTTTAGAGGGTTTTCTGTGCACTATCCATTACAGAAGCAGAGTCGCTATGCCAGAAGTATCAGAACAAGAGTATAACCAACAAAGATTACAACAAGTCAACGAAGCGCTTGGCAGTGGTATGTTCGTCTACGTACGAAAGCTACTACAGCATATGCCTGCTTATGATTTAGCCCTTATATTAGAATCTTCTACTGCTAAAAGTCGTCCCGTTCTATGGCAACTTATCGATCCTGATTTTCATGGCGAAGTACTTGAAGAGCTGAATGAAGAAGTCCGTAAAGGTATTCTTAAAAGCATGCGACCTGAAAAGCTCGCTGCTGTTGCTGAAGGCATGGACATTGATGATCTAGCCGAAGTTTTCCGTACACTACCTGACAGTATTTATAATGAAGTACTGAACTCGATGGACTCGCAAGACCGTAGTCGAGTCGAAACAGCCTTATCTTACGAGGAAGATACTGCTGGTGGTATGATGAATACCGATACTATCACCCTACGCCCTGATGTAACGGTTGATGTGGTGTTACGATACCTACGTCTAAAAGGCGATCTTCCTGATGCAACTGACTCATTCTATGTTGTTGATCGTAATAATAATTTTATTGGTGCCGTCTCTCTAGCTTCCATAGTGACAGCTAAAGCAGAAGTTATCGTCTCAACTTTAATTAACGCTGAAGTTGAAGCCGTACAAGCAGACATGGGTGAGCAAGATGTTGCTCAACTATTTGAACGTCATGATTGGTTTTCTGCTCCAGTTGTTGATGAAGAGGGTCACTTACTCGGCCGGATAACGATTGATGATGTTATCGATATTATTCGTGAAGATGCAGAACACTCCATGATGAGTATGGCAGGTCTAGATGACGAAGCCGATACTTTTGCTCCCGTTATTAAGAGTACTAAACAACGTTCATTATGGCTTGGCGTTAACCTAATTACCGCATTAATGGCTGTTGCTGTAACCAGTATGTTTGAGGGTGTTTTTCAACAATTAGCCATTTTGGCGGTGTTAAATTCATTAGTTCCTAGCATGGGCGGCGTCGCTGGTAATCAAACATTAACGCTTGTTATCCGCGGTATGGCATTAGGTCATGTCGGTGATAGTAACGCTCGTGCACTCCTCAGTAAAGAAGTAGCAATTGGCTTTTTAAATGGCATAATTTGGGCTACGTTAATTGCCACCGTAGTCGCTATTTGGAAACAAGATCTAATGCTTGGTGGTGTGATTGCCTTCGCTATGCTGATGAACATGACTGCGGCGGGACTGGCTGGTGTAAGCATTCCGTTGTTATTAAAACGCCTCAATATAGACCCTGCTTTGGCGGGTAGCGTTATTATTACCACAGTAACAGATGTTGTCGGTATTTTTGCCTTTTTAGGCACTGCTACCCTTCTACTCACCTAGTAAGGTTTAGTGAACACCACTTTTGTTAATACAATTTATTTAATACTATTTACCAAGTGGTAGTTACTTAATTTTAGCGACTAAAAAAGCGTTATCAATGACTAAATTGATAACGCTTTTTTTATAGTAGTTTTAGTAATGTATTTACTTGAATTACTATTACTTTCTAATGACCAGCAACTTGCAGCTCATCGATCAAAATAGATCCAGTACGGATACTGCCGCGCATATCCACATCAGATCCCACAGCAACAATGCCTTTGAACATCTGAGAAAGGTTACCAGCAATGGTAATTTCGCTGACTGGATAAGCTATTTCGCCATTTTCCACCCAAAATCCTGCTGCGCCACGTGAGTAATCACCATTAACAACATTTACACCTTGCCCCATTAATTCAGTTACTAACAGACCTGTCCCCAAAGTTTTCAACATAGCGTCAAAACTGCCATCATGCCCTTGGGCATCAACTAACCAGTTATGAATACCGCCAGCGTGACCGGTTGTTGTTAACCCTAGCTTACGAGCAGAATAACTAGTCAATAGGTAAGTTTGTAAGGCTCCTTCCTTAATAATCTCACGGTCTTGTGTGAGTACGCCTTCACTGTCAAAAGCGCTACTAGCTAAGGCTTTGGCGATATGAGGTTTTTCACTAATATTTAAAAATTTTGGAAAAACATCATTACCAATAGCATCAAGTAAGAACGAAGATTTCCGATACAAATTACCACCGCTAATAGCTGCAATAAAGTGTCCCCAAACAGTATTTGCAATATCAGCTCTAAATAATACCGGGACTTTGCCTGTTGGTATTGTTTGTGGCTTTAAACGCGATAAGACTTCTTGCGAAGCTTGTAGGCCAATACTCTTAGCGCTCTCAAGTGCGGAGAATTCTCGGCTCACAGTGTAGGCATAATCGCGCTCCATATCATCACCATCGTTGGCAATCATCACACAACTCAAGCTGTGTCGAGTACTTGGATAACCTACTAACTGCCCATGACTATTGCCATAAACCTTAAAGCCTGCAAAAGTATCAAAACTAGCACCATCGGAATTGCTAGCTCGTGGATCAACGGATAATGCGCTTTCCTCACATTCTTTAGCGAGTTCAATTGCTTCTTCAGTGCCTATTTCATGAGGATGATATAAATCCAAATCAATTGGCTGCATCGCTAGCAGTGACTTATCAGCTAAACCGGAACAATCATCTACCGAGGTATATTTAGCAATATTTACCGCTGCAGTCACTGTCTTAATCAATGCTTGCTCTGACAAATCTGCGGTAGAAGCACTACCTTTTCGTCCTTCACGATAAACCGTGATACCTAAACCACCATCATTGGTAAATTCAACATTTTCCACTTCACCCATGCGTGTGCTGACACTTAACCCTTGCTGACGACTCATAGCAACTTCAGCACCATCGGCGCCAAGTGATTTAGCTAATTCAAGGACTGTAGCAACACGTTCTTTCACTTCACTAAGTTGTTTAGTCATTGGATCATGAGATTTAGAGGCTTGGTTCATATTGATTCTACTTTCTCTTTTCTTTTTAAGGAGTAACAAGGTTAAAACAGCGACTTAGAATATTATTAATTTAGTGATATAATAAACGCAATTATTATTTATTTTAACATGGTATTAGACATTATTATGCCTCAGTCAGCCAACGATATCGACGAATCATCACAAGAATTAGAAGAAGAGTTAAAAAGTAAAACCGAAATAAAGCGTGAAATGCATCAATTGCAAGATTTCGCGCAGAGTTTAATAGAAATGTCTAAGCATCAACGAAGTCGCTTACCGTTAACGGAAGACTTGAAAGATGCGATGATTTTAGCGGATAAAATCACTAATAAGCATGAAGCATTACGCCGTCACATTCGCCATACTGCTAAAATTCTTTTAGAAACGGATCTTGACCCAATTCACCATGCTATAGAAGTTATGGCAAATAAACATCAGCAAGAAACGGCTAAGTTTGTTCGTTTAGAAACCGTCAGAGATGAATTAATTGAACAAGGAAATGAAGCGGTTGAAACCTTGATTAGTGAATTCCCTCAAATCGAACGACAAAAAATCAAGCAATTGATTCGCCTAGCGGCTAAAGAGAAAAAAGCAGAGAAACTGGGTAAGCATTATAAAAACCTTTTCACTTACCTAAAAGAAAATGCTTAAAAGAAAAAAGTACAAGAAGCAAAGTTAATAAATATCGCCAAGCACTATAAATATAAGTGCTTGGTGACTTATTAAAGCTAACTTTTTATCAAAAAGAGTTCGGGTTAACTAATTATTGAGTACCACCAATAGTCATTTCATCAACTTTAAGTGTAGGTTGACCAACCCCAACCGGTATACTTTGCCCATCTTTACCACAGACACCAACGCCCGCGTCAAATTTTAGATCATTACCTACCATACTAATTCGCTTCATCGCTTCAGGTCCGTTACCTATCAAGGTAGCACCTTTGACCGGAGATGTTATTTCACCATCTTCAATTAAGTACGCCTCTGAACTAGTAAAAACAAACTTACCAGAGGTAATATCTACCTGTCCGCCAGCAAAGTTTGGTGCATAAATACCTTTTTTAACTGACTTAATAATATCCTCAGGACTAGACTCTCCTGCTAACATATAAGTATTAGTCATTCGTGGCATTGGTAAATGGGCATAAGATTCACGTCTACCATTACCTGTTGGATTGACACCCATTAACCCAGCATTATGCTTATCTTGCATGTAGCCTTTTAAGATACCTTTTTCAATCAACACATTATATTGCCCAGGCGTGCCTTCGTCATCAATAGAGATTGAACCACGACGGTCAGGCAATGTGCCATCATCAACAATGGTACAAAGCTCAGAAGTAACTTGTTGGCCAACTTTTCCTGAAAATGCTGAAGAGCCTTTGCGGTTAAAGTCACCTTCTAAACCATGTCCTACTGCTTCATGCAGTAATACACCTGGCCAACCTGCACCTAAAACAACAGGAAAAGTGCCTGCTGGCGCTTCAATCGCAACCAAATTAACTAAAGCCTGTCTAACTGATTCTTCGGCGTAAGATAGGTAACGAGCTTTGTTATCTCCAGCTGCAACTTCAAAGAAGTAACTGTAATCAGTACGTGCTCCACCGCCTGCACTTGCACGCTCACGCTTGCCATTTTCTTCAACCAATACTGAACAGTTTAACCTAACAAGAGGGCGAACATCAGTACCGTAAGTGCCATCACTAGCGCTAACTAATATAGTTTCATAAACTCCTGACAAGCTCGCTATCACTTGGGTAACGCGACTATCAACTTGACGAGCATGTGCTTCAACTTGATGTAATAAGTCAATTTTCTGTTCTTGAGTTAAACTACCAAGTGGCTCAACTGACTGATAAATTTGAATGGGTGATTGACGACTAAACGCTTTAACGGTTGCGCCAGTACCACTATCAGCAATACCTTTTGCCGCATCTGCCGCCTTCTGGAGTGCCTCTGGAGTAATGTCATCAGAATACGCGAAGCCAGTTTTTTCACCAGAAATAGCTCTTACGCCTACACCGCGTTCAATATTATATGAACCTTCTTTAACAATACCGTCTTCTAGAACCCATGTTTCATGCTGACTCGCTTGAAAGTACAAATCAGCATAGTCAACTTGTCGTCCCATCATACTGTTTAAGGTTTTTGATAACACTTCATCATCAATATGACTATCACTTAATAAGGATTTTTCAACACTATTCATTAGGTCTTAGCTCTACTTCTATGTTCTTTAATTATAATCAAATTGCAGCAATTAACTACTCAGCGGCGAATTCAAGGGCATGTTTTGACGTATACGTGTTATTTCTTGTTTTTGGTATTCTACACTAATGTAACCTTCACCGGTTTCAATACTGTTTTCTATTTCGCCCCAAGGATTAATGATCATTGAATGACCCCAGGTCTCGCGACCATTTTCATGAATACCTTCTTGCCCAGCAGCAACAATATAAACTTGATTTTCAATAGCCCTTGCTTGCAACAATGTTTGCCAATGTGCTTTGCCCGTTACTCTAGTAAAAGCGCTTGGTACTGTAATGATGTCAGCCCCCGCAATCGATAATTGCTGAAATAAACTAGGAAACCGCAAATCAAAGCAAACTGAAAGTCCAATATTAGCAAATTCAGTATTAACCACACTTATTTCTTTACCTGCTTGAGTATAACGAGACTCGCAGTAACTTTTGGTATTATCGCTGACATTAACATCAAATAAATGAATTTTATCATATTGCCCTATCAACTCTCCATCAGGATTAAAAACACAACTGCTATTGGTAAACTTTGTTGAAGATGTCGCTAACATAGGGATAGTGCCAGCAACTAAGTACACTTTAAATTTTTTGGCTAGGTCACCCAACGCTAAACAAAGATCATTACCTTTGGCTGATGTTGTTGCCAAATCCAGCTGTTCACTGTCTTTACTACCAAAATATAAGCAACACTCAGGCAGTACGACTAAATGCTGAGTATCGTCTTGGACAGCAGTAATTTTAGATAACAGCTCAGCTATCTTAGCAAGATTTGTTTCGACGTTAGCCGCAGAGGTTAACTGTATTGCACTCAATTTAACCATCGGTTGCTTTATCCTTCTGTGAGGTAGGTAGTGTCTCTTTAATTGATTCTTCTTGCTTAGCATCTTCGGTCGGTACTGTGGTATCAACACTGATATTCTTACTTTTACGATTAACCTCTTGAAAATCAGGATTTTCAACCGTCCCGGTAAGTTCAAACTTAAACTCAGAAACGACTTGAGATTTAATGACTTGATCGATAGCTACGCCTGCAAGAAATGTTACTGGATTCAACGTTGCTATCCAAGCTAATACAGGTAGGCTTGAGGTTAGGTTAGGTTTATAAGACATATCATAATCAAGCTGACCTGTGACTAGGTTGGTGTTACCTGTCATAAACAAATTACCTGCAGTACCATTCATTTTAGTGTTATCTGTCGTTAACAATCCCTGCTCTAATTGGTAGCTTCCTTTGATACTACTATAAAACATTCCATCGCTAAAAATATCACGAAAATCGAGGGTTAATTTACGTACTAATGATTGTAAACTTAGCACTGAGAAAATACGCGCTGAATCACTTACATCAGCTAAATAACCATCATCTAATTGTCCATTAACCGTACCATTTAAGTGATTAAGCGAAAAGTCATGCAACCCTCCGTCCCAATTGAGATCTACATCAAATTTAGCACCACTGTCTTTAATGATTGATTCATAACCGGCTGCTTTTAATTCTGTTTCTACATCTTCTACCGATAGATTACCTGTCAACGTAGTCGTTGACTCTTGGTCATTATGAAGCCAATTACCATCAAGGTTTAGTATTGTTTTATCTCGTTTTGCTGTGAAGTCAATAAATTTGATTGTTTGCTGATCAATACGTTTAATCTCTACATCAACTTCACCCAAATTCACTGAGCCGATAGCACAACTATCACAATGAAATCTCAACGGTGGAATTTCAGCAAAAATGATATCATTTTCAGCTTTATCTGGTTGCTGGCTTATCTGCTCAGGCGTTGAATCATTGTCTTTATTTTCTTGTGGCAGTGATAAGAATTCAGCGTTAATATCCAACCCTTGTGCTAACCAGTCCGGGTAAATTTTTATTTGGCTTCGAGTTTCTTTAGCATTAAATTGTAATAACCACCACTGCGATTTATCTAATAAGTTAAAAGATACATTATTGAGTTCCTGTCCTAAGAGGCTCAGCTGACCAATTGATCCTCTAATTCTTTTAGGTTTAGCTAAAAGAGGAATCGAATTTTCTTGTTCTGCACTAATTAATTTGCCTTGCTCGATATCAGTTGATGGTTGATTGATGCTATCAAGAATATTGCTAACTAATGGTTGCCATTTTGAAAAATCAGCATGTGCTAGTTTAGTGGTAATATGAAAGCCATCTCCAGGTAAAGCCATAGAGCCTTCACCTAACATTAAATTAGCACGGGTAAATGCAGTACGTTCGTGCTCAAGCACCCCTGAAAAATGCATTTTATCACCGTAATTAAGTACAACTGTTGACTGAGCTATATCACCATCAATTTGAACTGATAGCGCATTTTCTTGTTTGTCATTACGCTGATAAGGTACGGGTAATAATAAGCGGGTATTTTTTAATTCAGAGTCAAATTTTGCTGAATAAGAAAAACCGCCCTGATGGTGTTCATGTAGCGACAATGTTCCTTTCCATGGTAATTCCCCCTGCGTATATCGACGTAATTCTTTCGGTACAAAGGGTAACCATGTCGACTCTTGCCATATGGCGGCTAAGTTAATATCGGTGTCGTAGTAATCAGCTTTATCCATACCAGAGATATCGAGTTTAATGGGTAAACCATGCCATTTAAGCTGTAGATCTTGCGTGCTAATTTTATCGTTACTGAATCTAAACTGCCCCTGTACTTCACTAAAGTTCATTCGAGGGGTTTGCAAAGCTACTCGGTTATTGTCAAAGTTGATAAGACCACTTGCCAGCACTTGCTCTTCATCGTTGAGCGGGAGGTTTAGGTGAAACTCTCCACTAATCTCATCACTAATCTGTAACTGCTCTAACACACTACCAACACTATCTTCGAGTGGGCTTTGGTTCATCAAATCACCAATGTACCGTGCTTGAGTTGGCATTATTTCAGCATCTACCGTTAAAATTTGTCCTTCGGCTAAGTCAGCAATTCCAGCACGTACCCCTGTTACATCTAAACCAGTGAGTTCACCACCCCGCCCTGTTATTAACATCGAATTATTGGTGAAATTTAAATTGGCAACAAAGTCTGTTATCGCCGGCCAATTTTCAACAAACTTAAACTCTGATTTACTCAACTCAGCATCAACGACAAAAATACCGCTACCGTCGGTAAACGGAAAATGGCTAATAGGGCCATTAATTAAAACTTGTGCATCTTCAACACGACCTGAAACTACTGCCGCATTTAAGTAATCAACTAAATTTTCACTCATGATGGGTAAAGGTAAATAACGGCCAACCAAACCAGCATTACCATTAGAGACATTAGCTAATAACGCTAAATTAACCTCGCCATCAATAGGTGCTTCAACCTTAACTTGCGCGGATAGATTTATCTCTTTTGACAAAAAATCTAACTCTTCAACCGTCAATTCCCAACCTTTATCATCAAATACAGCATTTAACTGACCTGAGAGTGTTTGATAAGGGAATGCTTGGACAAATAACTTATCAAAGTCTAGCTGACCTTGCTCTGCATTAAAGTCTACCGATAAATAATTATCTGCAAAACTCAGGTATCCTGAAACATTTTCTAAACCAGGAATGCCATGACTAAAACTATTATTAAATGCCGAAAATTTTGTCACTATTTGTAATGAGTTATTTTGATTTCGAATGAATAAGTCTTCAATTTTCCCCGTTAACGTCATCTGAGAGAGTAGTTCGCGGGTTTCTTGTTTTTCTATGATCAATGGTGCTAGTTGGGTCAGCATAGCAACATCAATTTCAGATAAGTTCAAGGAGAAATCATTTGCTTTTTTAGCTAACGTAACCGTAAATTGTTGTGGTTTCTGATCATTAAGTCGTAACGTCAGTGGTGTACTATAAAGACGCAAGCTTCGTTCGGTTTTACCTTTAACGAGTAATAACTGTCCTTGCTCTAAGGTTAACTTTTGTTTTTTATCTTCAAGTTGCCACTGCACACTGCTATCGGAAAAATTAATTTTTAAGCGACCAATATCACTACTTTTAACATGCAACCAAGCAGAAAAGTTAATATCGGTTTTGGTTTTATCGTCTTCAAGCACCAAAACATCATCTAACCAAGGAGTAATATCAATCTGGTTAGCTTGTAAATAGATTTGCCCTGTTAGCTCGCTAGCCTCTTTACCAAGTAAGTCTAATTTCACTTGCAAATTATTAGAGCTTAAACCATTAAGCACTACACTACCTTCTGCCTGATGGCGCTTACCGGTATTTAACCAACGTAAGTGATTTAACCTTATACTGCGTGTAATCGCTTCATTACGTACTGTGATTTGACTATCACGGATAGAGAATCGCTTTATACGATTTAAAAAAAGGTCGCTAATAACTTCGATGTCATCTGCTTCATTATCCTTTTTCATTTTCTCTACAGTATCTTTGCTCTCTTTACCTAGCCATAATTTTTCAGATAAATTAACTCTAGCGCCTGAGATGAGTAGATCTTTTGAAATTAAATTTCGCTCTGTAAGTGTTCGCCAAAAATCAACTTGCATTTCAAGCTGTTCGATAAATACAGAAGCCTTTTCTGTTTCAAGCACTTGAACATCGCCAATAATTAAAATTGGTCCTGACCTTTGCCAAGTCATACTTAACGTGCCAATAGCAATATTTGCTTGGGATGTTTCGTTTAAATAGTTTTGTAGGGGGAGTTTATAATGATGGACGTAGGGTAAAAACAAACGAAAAGCACTAATGACTACCGCTAACAGCACTAACAAAATAGCCACTGTTTTATATAGGCGGTTTAGCCAACGGTTTGAAGTACTTACAATGCTCATTAAAACTCAGTGTGTCCTATATTTATTATGATGTATTGCCACAAAGGACATAGCAAACCTATTTAGTAATATCTCACATCGCGAGAATTACAAACTGTGGTGGCTGGCATTAATTGAAATAATGGCTAATAAGGAGAATATGCTCAGGATAATTGCTCTCGCACTATCTCATAAGGTACTTCCTGTACCGTCTATATTCTCAAATAACACCATCCATGCAGCATCATCAAAATCAATAACAAACTTCAAAGCTTTTACTTTGCGGCTTAACGCCTTTGCAGAAATTTATTAGCAAGCTAATAATTAAACAAAATTAACGATATGTAGAAAAACTATAGTTAATAAGTTTTTTATTCTCAGCCCTTTAAATTAGCGCTAAGAAAGACGTTAAATTAATGGAATTCATATCACATCATAACAACGTCAAATTGTTCTTGATTATACATGGGTTCGGCTTGCACTTTAATCAACTTACCAATAAAAACTTCAACTTCAGCCAAGTTATGGTATTCATCATTAATCAGTGAATTACTTACGGCAGTTGACGCATAAACGGTGAATTTATCTGCATCATGAGCACGATTTACCCGTACTATTTCTCTGAGTATTTCAAAACAAACAGTTTCTACAGTTTTTAGATGACCACGGCCAGTACAAAGAGGGCATTCACCACACAATACGTGCTCTAAGCTTTCACGGGTTCTTTGTCGTGTCATTTCAACTAAACCAAGTGCCGAAAAACCATGAAGACTATATTTAACCTTATCTTTGCTCATTGCCATATCTAGACTGTGTAATACACGACGTTTATGATCGTCATTATGCATATCTATAAAATCAACAATAATAATACCACCAAGGTTTCTTAACCTCAGTTGTCTAGCAATAACTTGTGTCGCTTCAATATTAGTACTAAATATGGTGTCAGCTAAATTACGATGACCAACAAAAGCACCAGTATTGATATCAATGGTCGTCATTGCTTCAGTTTGATCAATGATCAAGTAACCACCTGATTTAAGCTCAATTTTACGATGTAAAGCTCGCTGAATTTCACGTTCAACAGAAAACAAGTCAAAAATAGGCAACTCGCCTGGATAATATTCTAATAGTGGTGTTAACTCAGGAACAAATTCTTCCGTAAATACGGTTAATTCTTGAAAAGTCAGATTAGAGTCAATACGAATACGCTCAAGCTTGATACCAACAAAATCTCTTAACACTCTGAAAGATAAAGAGAGATCTTGGTAAAGAGGTAAGTTTGTTTGCTTACGTTGTTTGCGCGCTAACACCTTATGCCATACTCGTCGTAAAAACTCAGCGTCATGTTGCAGATCTAACTCATCAGCACCTTCGCCTGCAGTACGAACAATAAATCCTTGTTGCTCATCACAATACGGAGTAACAATATCTTTTAAGCGATCTCGCTCTTTAGGGTTTTCAATACGTAATGATATACCCGCATGTTGAGAGTTAGGCATGAGTACGAGATAACGTGAGGCAATAGTAATATCTGTGGTTAAACGTGCTCCTTTAGAGCCAAGCGGGTCTTTAACCACTTGCACCATGATGTGTTGACCTTCATGTACTAAAGATCGAATGTCAGGTACTTGATCCGTTTCTTCTTTTAAAATGAGTTTGGTATTAATATCTGAGGCGTGTAAAAATGCTGCTTTTTCAAGGTTAATATCTACAAAAGCTGCTTGCATACCTGGTAATACACGAATAACTTTTCCTAAATAGATGTTACCAACAATGCCACGTTTTGCTTGTCGTTCTACATGTACTTCTTGCAGCGATCCATTTTCAATCAAAGCAACACGTGTTTCGCTAGGAGTAACATTGATCAATAATTCAGCACTCATAAATGTCCCTTATTTCAATAAATTATTTCGTCTGAATACTGCCAATAAAACCAGCGGTAGCCAGTAATTGAGCGGTTTCATAAAGTGGTAAACCAACAACAGCTGAATAACTACCGTTAATGGTTTTAACAAATTGTCCGGCAATACCCTGTATACCGTAGCTGCCTGCCTTATCCTGGGGTTCACCTGTCAACCAGTAGGCCGAAATTTCAGCCTTTGTTAATGTCTTAAAAGTGACTTCAGTCGTAACAACCTGCCCTTTCATGCCCTCTTCACTCGCAAGTGCAATAGCCGTTAAAACTTGATGTTGGTTGTTTGATAATAAAGATAAGGTGTTAATGCACTCTGCTAGGTTCTCTGGCTTACCGAGTATTTTGCCATTAAATACCACACTGGTATCTGAACCTAAGACATAACTGTTTGCTCGTTCTGCTTCAGGTAATAAATTGAGAACATGTTTAGCTTTCTGTTCAGCTAAACGTAATACGTAGCCATATGCGGTTTCATCACTCCCTACCGTTTCATCGATATCACTTGCTTGAACAGAGAATTGAAAGCCCAACTGTGCTAATAACTCTCTTCGTCTAGGTGATTGTGAGGCTAATATCAGCTTTGGACTGGTCTTTGTCGAGTTAACTATTTTGTTAGTCATAAAATTATTTACTACTGTTATAGCTAGCCCTTAAAAAAGTGAAGAGTTAAGCAATGCGGAAGTGACGGCGAACACGACGTAATAATAAAAACACCCATGGCCAAAGCACAATTGTAGTTATTACTGGGTATAAATAGTTAGGTAAAAATACAACATCACTTAAAAAGCGTTGTAACCAAAATACAACTAAATGGTATTGCGCTGAAAGTACACCAATAATAAGGGCTTGTTGCCAAACCGAGAAATTTCTAATTTTTTGAAAATTAACCACTACAATATAAACAGACAAAGCCATCGCACAAGCATGAACACCCAGCACAGAGCCGAGAAGTACATCAAGAATAAAACCCATGACCCAGGCAGTAACAATATTCACTTTATTGGGTAATGCTAAACACCAATAGACCAAAACAATTAAGACCCAATCAGGGCGAAAAGCATCAACGCTCAATGGCATAGGCGTAATACTTGCCATCAATGCAATTAATAGCGTGAGTAAAATAATAAAGCCATTATTGCTAAACATTATGATTTATCTCCCGCTGCTTTATTGGTACTTTTAGGCGATGCAGTTTTGGCGGTTTCATCTTTAGAAAGCAGCAACATATAACGTAATCGATCAATTTGCGCTACTGGTTCACTATAAATAGTCGCAAATTCTCGTGACTCATCTGCACGCACTAAAACAACACGAGAAACAGGATAACCTTCAGGGTACTTACCGCCTAAACCAGAAGTGACCAATAAATCGCCTTCTTTTACATCGGCACTATGTGGAACAAAATTATGAATAAGACGATCAATTTGACCACTGCCCGAAGCTATGAGTCTTAAACCATTTCGTTGAATACGTACAGGAATAGCGTGAGATATATCGCTAATAAGGATCACCCGAGAGCTGCTGACTCCGACATGTAATATTTGGCCAACAATACCTTTTTCATCAAGTACAGGCTGCCCTTCGTAAACACCGTCAGTGGCACCACGGTTAATCACTACTTGATGAGAATAAGGATCACTATCAACAGATAATATTTCAGCAAACATTTTTGTTACTTCACCACGAACGGGGGAAGAAAGTAATGAACGTAATCGTTCATTCTCTTGGCGTACAATACTTAACTGCATCACCTGTTCATGAAAGAATAATTCATTTTCTCGAAAATTTTGATTTTCTTCCATCAGCTGCTGACGAATAACTATATTTTCTGAAGCCCAAGTCATCATTTGCTTGGGTGCATTAGCCATGTATTGCAGCGGACTAACGAGGGATTGTAAATAACCACGGGCTGTTTCAAAACTCGCCATTTTATGGTCGAAAAAAATCAAGGCCACCGAACAGCAAAGCACCAAGATAAGTCGGTGCGCTGGGGATGTGCCTTGATTAAAAATTGGGTTCATAAAAAGTTACAGGCTAGATGTGTATGGCTTAGTGTTTTAAAAGGTTATAGCTCAAAAATATAGCACCATAACTCTCAAATAATGTATATCTAGTTTCAATCAACTATTTATTCATAGGCATTTAGCTCAATTACAAGGCAATAGCACAGAGTTGACGTTAGTCAATGAGTACTATTAACGCCGTAATTGCGCAAAATGACACAGAAGAAAAATTGATTTTATTCATATGAGAACAGATCGCCACCATGCATATCAATCATCTCTAATGCTTTACCGCCGCCACGAGCAACACAGGTTAATGGATCATCAGCAACCACTACCGGAATACCTGTCTCTTCCATCAATAAACGGTCAATATCTTTTAATAAAGCGCCACCGCCAGTTAACACCATACCTCGTTCAGAAATATCAGACGCCAACTCTGGTGGAGATTGCTCTAATGCCACCATAATAGCACTAACAATACCTGATAATGGCTCTTGCAATGCTTCTAAAATTTCATTGCTGTTTAAGGTAAAGCTACGCGGAACACCTTCAGCAAGATTACGACCACGTACTTCAATTTCAATTAATTCTTCACCAGGGTAAGCAGAACCAATCTCATGCTTAATGCGTTCAGCAGTGGCTTCACCAATTAAGCTACCAAAGTTACGACGCACATAGTTGATAATAGCTTCATCAAATTTATCACCACCAATGCGTACAGAAGATGAATAAACCACACCGTTCAGTGAAATGATACCAACTTCAGTAGTACCACCACCTATATCAACAACCATAGAGCCGGTTGCTTCTGACACAGGCATACCAGCACCAATAGCTGCTGCCATTGGCTCATCAATTAAATAGACTTCACGCGCACCAGCTCCCATCGCTGATTCACGAATGGCACGACGTTCAACTTGGGTAGAACCACAAGGAACACACACTAAAACTCTTGGACTAGGACGTAAAAAATTATTGCTATGCACTTGTTTAATAAAGTGTTGTAACATTTTTTCGGTAACAAAAAAGTTAGCAATTACACCATCTTTCATCGGACGTATAGCTTCGATATTACCAGGCGTTCTACCTAACATAGCTTTTGCTGCAACACCGACGGCTGCAACACTTTTAGAACCACCAGAACGATCTTGGCGAATAGCTACAACAGAAGGCTCGTTTAATACAATACCTTGGTCTTTTACATAAATAAGTGTATTGGCGGTACCTAAATCGATGGAAAGATCGTTAGAAAACATGCCGCGTATTTTTTTAAACATAAGCTCAAAATGTCCTGTGAAGTACTAATTAAGTAGACGCTGTCAATGTGCGAAAAGCAGATCGGATAATGATACCTTAGAATTTATCTAATGTGTTGCTTTTTTTACAATAAAAAGTAAAGAAAAAGTAAAGAAATATTCGGTCGCTGTATTCTAGGAGAATTTACCAAAAGGAAGGGAGAATAGAGCGCTTTGTTCGAGGAAAAAGCGACAAAATATTTCGATTATTATCGCTCTTCTTCCTCGTTACTCTATTGAGGGTTTATATCATTTAAATAACTTTCAATTTGGGTATTAAGCCAATTCATTTAGCGAGAAATTTCACGTTGATAAATAATGCGATCATTACCTCGATAAATGCCAAAGGTTAATGTTGACGTTGGATTGTTGGTGAAGCTACCATCATCATTCCAATCATACTGTAGCCAAGGCGGTACTTGATATTCAAGTTCAAGTGAGCCCACATTACTTGCACCCGGTGCAGAAAACAGTAACCATCGATATAGGCCACTAACAAAGCTTTCATTTTCATCCGCAAAGCTAGCATCGGTATCACTAGGGGAAAGGCTATCATCGCTAATATTATCAACTAAACGGTAATCCCATAAATTTAACCCCGCATCGCCAATAGCACCAGAAGGTATCTCTTTATCACCAACAGTTGGTACGAGACAGCTTTCCTTATCGTTAGTAATGAAACTACTACCATCAAAATGCTGAATAACCATGGTTACCGGCAACTGTGAGGTTTCTGGACCATAACTGTTTTCGAGTAGCCAACGTCCAAAACGTACTTCAACGGTATTATCAAAAGCACTAACATCTGGAGGAGTAGCACCTAGCTGATAGAAGTGAGGGTTTTGAAAGTAATCAGTACCGCCAGATGATGGCTTAAAGGTGACATCATCAGAATCTATAAATTCACTAAGGGGTAATTCAAAATCTGCATTAAAAGGTGCAACTTCACTTGCTGAATTACGAATATAAACAAAGTGATGTTGTTCTGGCAGCTGGTACGTTAAGACTCCACCACTTGCAGTAACTATAACTCCAGTACCATTGACATTCCCTATTAAAGGCAACCCCGCAGTTGAAGGCCCAGTAAAGGTTATTTTATTCTTAGAGGTAACTGTTTCATTATCTACGTTAAGTAACTTAGCAAAGTCACCAATATAGTTAACTGTTTTTACTCCGTCGCTATTATGTGCGGTAATAGTTAAAACTGGTTCAATCAAGTATCTAATAGTTCCTTCATTACTTGTAAGCTGCCCAGTGTAAACCCAATCAAGCATATTACAGGTGAGTGGATGATTATTATCATGATTTGCGGTAAGACTACCTTGGTTGTCATCTTCAATTATTTGTACAAAGTGATCAGGAATAAAACGGCCGACATAGGGTTCGCTTCCTACAACATCGTCAGCTCCTAGATAACTATTATCTGTTAAATTTGCACTGAAACTAATGATACCTACTTCTGAATATGTCATATCATCATTAGTGGCTATACCTTGTTCAGCATTGCTACCAGCTGAAAAGGTATCAAAAGTTAGGTTAGTTAAATTCCCTAAAACACCAGAAATAGGCATTGTAGACGCGTCAGGGAGTACCATATTCGGTGATATTTTTGCTGTTTCAGGCGCTTGCTCATTACCGAAGTTCTTGGTGATTGGGTTATTAGAAAGATCTGTATCATTATCGGCTTGCCACTGAACCGCTTTCAATACGGTAGAAAACTCTTCACCTGCTGCAATAAACTTAGTTCCTGCTGCGGTTTCCGCTTTAGGGTTGCCAACGACATCAATAAAAAAACCAAAAGGTCGAACAACAAACTCATTAGATGAACCAAGCATATAATTACCACTTGGATCGCCATTTTCATCTGAAATGTTATATCGAGCATGGAGCTGAACTTTACCCGCATCAGGATAAGTGAAAATAAACTCTGCACTGTTCACCGTATCATCACTAAAATCTAAATTTACTGAGCTGTATGAAAGAGCTGAATCTTTATTGATAGTAGTTATATCATCGGTTGTAATTAAATTATTTATAGCCACTTGACTGCCAGCACACGCAATAGGATCGACACAAGTAGCGGCCATTTCAATCGCAGTCGTATCAATAAAAGCTGCTTGACAAGCTCCTGTGTCAGGATTCTTTTCAATCGCTTGAATCTTCAATGTGTTTGATGGCTTTGCAGATACTTGTGTGGGTATAGGGTTAGTTTCTACATTTTCAAAAAATCTAAAACCTGTATCTGCAAAAACAATATCACAGAGGTTAGGATTACCACCGACACAAACTGTAGGACTAATTGACGAAATAGATTCATTTATAACACCTAAAGTTAATGTATCTGCCGTTGTTTGACTCAAACTTACCGTTGTACTTCCAACAAAGGAGAGTGCTTCTTGTGTGACACTATCAGTTTGAAAATCTAAGGAAACTGACACATTACTCAGAGGAGAACAGACATCGTTAGTACAAGCTTTAATTGTGACAGTTTCGGGAGCGCAAGTTAAGCCATTACCATTATGCTCAATTTGATAGTGATCAATTATCGGCCCAGTACAGCTATTAGTAAAATCTTTAAAAGTACCACCCAACGCCAAACCACCAGCGCGTTCATTTATGTGGTTAGTATCCATATCCCTATCACCGTCTTCCACTATGCTAAACCCAACATTTGTAGCTGTAATAGAGCAACGTTTAAGCCAACCACCATCTGAACCCGCCCGAGTATTTTGACTGGCAATAACGAGGGGATTGGAGTTGTAATCATCAAGTTCAACGACTCGACAAGTATTGATACCCCTGACATTATTATCGCTTCTAAAAGACTCATAAGTAATGTCATTTGTTAACTGTCCATCGAAGCCAGGCGTGATGGCGATATACCCTATGGTTTCATTGTTAGTGATAGTACCTGAGTTGGTTTCGCCTCGCTCTAAAGCCATCTGAAACGAATTGTTGTTTACGCTTCTAATAGTCGTCGCTAAAAAGGGCTCTGAATAAGGGAAAGGGCCTGATGAATGATTGTTATTAGGCTCATTATTCATGGTTTGAATAGAAGCAATTATGGCGGGTGATTGAGAAAACCCTAAATCGGCAGTCGATATAGTATCCCAACCTCGGCTATTACCACTAAATTCTCTGCCTTGAAATGTTTTAGTGTTCAAGCTGCTTACCCGCATTTTTGCGCCACCATCTAAGTCATAATCTCCCTCGACTATCGCTAAAAAATCGATAGTTTGAGGGAGGTTTCCTTCTGGCTCGGGAGACTCCCGCCCCACTCGTGATTCAACTTGAGCAATATCAAAACCATTGACAGTGACATTGCGGATTCTTAATGTTAGGCGATCAGCATTACTATCGGTAGTAGGCAAACTAAATACTACAGGAACAACTGAAAAGGGTTCATCAAAACAAACATGGGTAAATGAGGGATCATCTGCAGTATTATTTAAGGTCACTCGCCCTGCCACTAATTCAATCAAGTCACAATCTACGGCATCACGTGTTGTACCATCATAGTTCTTCTTAGCTAGTTGATTGTTATAAATTACTGATATATTTTTGGCGGTTAATGCTTCATCATAAACAAGAAACTCATCTAGTGGTGCTCTAAATCCTTGTGGGTCAACATCATTAATTTGGTCAAAGGATGTACCTATGTACTTAAGTGTGCCAGAAGGTGCTCTAGCAAGGGTTTCCTGTAAACCACCGTCGATATACAGTTGTGTTTGTCCTGCAGAATATACTAACGTCAAGTGATGCCAGTTATTATCTAAATCGTTAAAAGAGTAATCACCAGACGTTGAACCAGAGTTATTATAAACACCCCATTTCCAATCATCATCTCTATCAATATATAATAAATCACCGCCACCTTGCATCGCCCCTAAAACAAAAGCGGGGTTACCTGAAGTCGATGTCGGTTTTTTAAACCACGTTGACACAGAAAAATTAGTAGGTACTGGGACCGAAGTTTCAATATGATGATCTGCGTTTGATATATCAGTAAAACGTTCAATTTGTCCATCAGTATTAGTATTAACATTACCAAAAGATTGACCCGAGTAATTTCCCATTTGATCAATTACATCACCGTTTATACCGGTATAAGAACATTCATCAAAACGGTAATTAACAATAGGTGTAGCGAGAATCAAATCTTCACAGAAATCACCAAAATCAGGTGGAGTATTATCAAAATTAACAATTGATTCAGACCCAAGAGTTATATTCTTAGCACTTATGCTCCCAGTCACTTCAGAAAATGAATTAAGAGTTACATCTTTTTTGTTATAGATAAAAGCAGAAATTTTTGCTCTTGAAGTTATCTGCACATTTGTATCAAAATAGAGGAGTAAATTGGCTGAATTACCGTTTATATTAATTTCAGTTTCACTATTTATTTGCACCGTGCCTTTTACAAAGATTCTTACAATGCCTCCATCTGTAATGATAACTTCATTTAAATTGCCAAGAGAAAAATTTCCCTTGAAAGTGTAATCGCCTGAGGATAGCTCTAAAACAGCTTCAGAATTGGCCGTTAAATTATTATAATTACCCGGCGCGAGGGCCAAAGTTTGTTGAAATGAAACAGTAATATTGTTGCCGTCTGGGAAGTTGTTATAGTTTGTACTCTCAGCAGAGTCTCCTGAGGACGTACAGGCACCACTGTCGCAACTATTTAAACTATTGCCCGAGTTATCATTGATATTATTTTTTGAATCCAAAATATTATCGATACTGTTTTTTAATTGAGCTTTATTATTAAAAGTAATACTGCCGCTATTATTATTATTCTGTAATCCATCGGTAAAAATAGCAGAACATTCCGCGGCTTCAGCTAACCGAAAGATAGAAATTAAAACAACTAACAAAGATAATAAACGTAATATCATTTACAAGCTCCTCGCTTCAACTTGAATAGTAGGTCGCCTAACAACGTCTTTACTATTACTGACTAGTGCTGAACTGGCACATTTTCCTGTACTAGTTAAACGATAGAACTTCTCATCTGCATCGGGGTGTCTTGAAATCATGCCCATAAAAAGTCACCTAAAATAGTCAATATAATCATAACAAGTAGGGTTAGCACTAGAGTACTACCCTGCTGGCTAATTATGCTAAGTACACTGGAGGGAGCTTTATTTTTAGGAAATGGTAAGAGAGGATTAGACATATTGGCGTTAATGCTTTAATTCATATGGCAGAAGTTAATACAAAGGTAACGCTAAGCACTTATTTTTGCAATATAAAGACTAATTAACATTGAATTTTTGACAATAAAAAGCCCCGAAATAACGAGGCTTAGCGTGAACTTTATATTATGCTTCTTTTAAAAGAAATACCAAGTTAACTAAGTAATTTTTTTCTACTAGCTAAGGTGATCAAACCGAATGCAAAAATCATGAGAATAGAAGGTTCAGGAATAAGAGTAGGATCATTAGTTTTTCTTACATAAAAGGTTTCGAATCCTTCATATAGGCTAACCATAAAATGATTAGGATCAGTCAATTCACTTCTCAAAGCATCAGGACCAAAATTATCATCATCTACATGTTCAAATGTAGAGTTAAAAAACTGAGCTGATTGAATTATATCGCCATTATCTGCAGTGAAGTCAGCCAAAGTTAGTTCTGTTTTCAGAATATTAAGTAAACTTTCATCTGCAAATAGCCAGTTTTTTTGTAATTCTGGTGCATATAAAGTATTTCCACCAAAAATTTCGACATTAACAGGCGAAACCCATGCCCAATCATAGCCTTTATAATTGATGTAATTAACATCTAACAAATCATCGGTAAGATGATCTTCTGCATTACTAAAATCACGGTCATCTAACTCTGTTTGAGTTAAGTTAGTTATTAACGTCGCTTGAGAAAGTGACGAAAAAGCAATGCTTATAAAAAATATCAATGCAGTGACTGCAAATTTATTCATGTAAAACTCCGAAAAATTGGAAAAGACTATACAACATAATCACTAAAAGCATAATTCGAGCCAATAAATAATTAATCTTATTTTTCATGAATTTAAAATATAAAAAATTAAGGTATGATAACAATTGTAAAAAAAACAGACACTATATATCCGAAAAACAATGGCTATAAACTTCTAGCTCTAATTTCAATTGTTCTTGAGGTGAAAATTTCCGATACGGTGCATTGACCAGTACTAACGATTGTATAATAAGCAACCTCATCAACGGTAGGGCCTAAGGTGCAGATCACATCTGAAGCTGTGCAATTTTCTAAGCCTTCAACAGTAGAAAAGCTATAATCTTCGGAACCGAGACATTGACCAGGAGTAGGAGATGCAGGGGGTGTACTAGTATTCAGAGGAAACACCTCACTCAGTTTTCTTTGCGCCCCCGCTTGAGCGGCTTGATAAGCTCTAGTTCCAACAACTTCATAAACAATTGTTTCAGAGTTAGCGCTAATCATACGAACAAGCGCTGTTCCTAACAAAGTAGTCACAACTATAATGAAAAGAGCAAGCACCAGTGCACTGCCTCTTTGCTCATTTGGTGCTTTCAATTTTATTGATAATTTATGGAACATTTAACACCTGTATTTCATTATTGAAGGTTACTTGTTCATTATTTTTTTCAAACCTGAAATGTGCTTGTACCATAGCATTACGCTGCAAAGTCGCAGGCTGAATCTCAAACGGGCCCGTATTAACTATATCTTCTGCCATCAAAATATTATTTCTTGTTAGGTCTCCACTAATTAAACAATACTCAATCGGTTCATTTATATTTATAAAATATAGCCTTTGAGTAGGTGAGTCTTCTGAAAATTGAACACTATTTTCTAAAGTTATTACTCGTTCATCATTTGGAGGGCTAATACTGCTAACACCGAAAACTTTATCATTGCTACCGTATACATCTTCAGGATTTAATGGATAAACAACGACGCTCCAATTAATATCAGAGGTTTCACCGAACGTTTCATCAAACTCGATAATATTAATCGTATTACTATTACCTTCAGGTGCTACTGGGATGTTTGTGTAAGTAGTGCTTTCAATGATAGGAGTAAACTCTAAACATCGATTTAAGTTTGTAAGCCTTAGACTATTAGGCAGTGAATTTCGAATATCTCTGTTTAAGCGTTCAATAGCAAAGCGTGCTGAGGACACTAACTGATCTCTGGCGGTTGCTTCAGTGTAAATTTGTGTCGAAAGTGAAACGAAGGTACTAATTCCCGCAGCAAGCACACCTAAAATAATAATAACGACTATCATTTCAATCAAGGTGAAGCCCAATAATTTCTTTCGCATTCGCTGCTTCATCAGAAATTCGCTCGATAAGTTGAAAAGTTCATTGAAAAGTCTGTCGGCGTGGTAATGGTTACGGTAATTAGTTTCGCTGTTGATATATCATTTGGAAAACTTCCATCATAATTAGCATCATTGCGAACGGTAATCCTCATTGAATAACCGATATATAAATCTATTATTATTCCTTGTGAGTTCTCAATCTCTCCTGCAGAGTACACCAAGCCATTATAGTCATCTACATCATTAAAAGTTGCTCTCGTTTCTGCGCCCTCAGACCCCATAGTGGTAGAACAAGGTATTGCATTTTCTCCACAGCGTACCCGGCCACCCGCCATGTCTGAATTATTATCAAAGGCTTTGTTTTGAATTTCATTGAGTACCGACTGTGCTAATTCTGCTGCCTTTACTTGGTGTAATTGGTCAGCACTTTGCTGTGCAACAGGATAAATAAGTGTGGTGAGTATAGAGAAAGATATCGCTAAAACAACCATACCTACAATAGTCTCTATTAACGTGAAACCTTTTTGATATGAGTGATTTAAATAGTGACTAAATTGCATGAATATAGCCTTCTGAATTTATAAGAATCTGTGGTGAGTTTTCCCCATTTACAGTTATGGTTATTCCACAAATATTTATAGGTGTGCAACTGACAGGTTTTCCCAATGAAGAAAATGAAAAGCTGGTTAAACCTTCAGAAAGTGTAAAAAAAACACTGTGTTTACTATCAACTCTTACCGTTGTCGTATCTCCTGAGAAACCTACTCTACATACACCTGTGATATTAGGGTCAGTATTTGTAGCTTGTAAACCCAGGACTGAAGGGTTTGTTTCTATTTGAATATTCAGACAAGTACTATCATTCGTTTGTTGCATTGAACGTAGCTGAATTGCTCTTAATTTAGTGATTAACTCATCACGATAAGTAAATTCTTCGAAACCGTTTGAGGTAAAAAATTTTGGTAACACGGTTACCGACATTATTGATATCAGGATAATAACAACAATTAATTCTATCAAGGTAAAGCCATTTTGAGCACTAGCTTTATTTAGCTCATTTTTATTCATTAAAGACATTCATTAACTTTAATGGTTGGGCTTAGGCCAACATCTGTTGGTGAAATATAATACGCAATGCAATCATCGTTGATGCTAGTTGGTTTTTCATTTGCCTTTAGATAAACGACAAAAGTAGTAAAATTTGTACCTATCTTAGTATACGCATAATAACTATCATCATTCTCAGTATCAAGTTCTAACAGTCGTTGAAATTGCTCATAAATACCAATGGGATAACCGTATACAACTAATAACTCGCCATCATCGGTAAAACCGCCACCATCACCAATATTCACTGAGTTTGTAATGCCGAATGGTTTTTTATGATTGCCTTTAACTATAGATTTTCCATAAACAAGCGCTGAAGCACCTTGCATTGCTGCTTGAACCCCGTGCAAGGTTGAAGTTTGTGCATCTGCTTTTAAGTTTATGAATTTAGGTGCCGCTGTCACAGCTAAAATGCCTAAAATAACAATAACTACAACTAATTCAATTAAGGTAAAGCCCTTATTATTCATCCTGTATCTCTATTTTATTTCACATGCTATGAGTGTAAATAACGAATTTAGTATCAACAAACTTATTACCAAAAATATAACTAATATCTTACAACACTTTAGCTATAGATTGTATACTCAATCACCGTCTTTTATTGCCAGCATTGATTTTGACTTTATTACCTTATTTTAAATTTTTTCTTGTCCTTTACTTCCTCGTGGGCATGCACATTATTTTGGATACCCCTGGTGGGGTGGGCTTATATTTATCCTATAATATTATTGCTTGGCTGATCACCTCAATCCTTATTGCCTTGGGATTTTGGCAGGTTACTCTTAACAAAAAAATTTACTATAGCAAAATGCTGTTATGGCTAAGTTTAGGTTGTGTTTGTTTAATCATTCCTATTTTTTATCACTTTGAATTTACCGACCACGCCATTCCACGAGTTTTAGCTTTGATAGGTGGTTTACTCTTTCTTTTTTCTCTTTATCAATTCCAATTATCAAAACTCGAAGCATTACGCTTACTTGTCATTATTCTGTTAGCTGTTGTTATTGAAGCCAGTTTTGGTTTAGTACAATTCTTTTTGTTCGAGGAGGGTGATTGGGGTGGTTATATTGTAGGTAGCAGTCGACCACACGGTGTATTCTTGCAACCGAATGTTATGGCGAGCTTTATGGCAACCGGTCTGGCTATAGCACTATTTCTCTCCATCCAGAAAAGACTATTTAATAATACACTGGCCGTTAAATATCTTATCCTGTTCAGTCTATTTTCTACGAGTTTTGTACTTATTTTACTGCAATCACGCACTGGTTTTGTAGCTGCAATAGCAGCTATTTTACTCACAGTACCTTACCTGTATCACATTTGTAAAAAACAATTAGTTATTAACTTTGCCATAGTCGCGATTGGAGCAATAAGTGCAATTATTTGCCTTGAGAACTCTGATACACCCATTCGTGGCCAGCAAGTTTATGAAAATGTTGGCGCTCGTGATGCCCAATTCATCGTCAGTTTAGATATGATCAAAGAAAAACCGTTACTTGGTTACGGTTATGGAGGGTTTGAACGTAGCTTCATAGACCACTTCAATAAATATGCTATTGAAACCCCTGATATAGGCAATACTGTTACTCGACTATCCCACCCGCATAATGAAGTACTTTTTTGGGTTGTTGAAGGTGGTATTGTGGCTTTATTTGCTTTTATATTGTTCACCATAGGTTATATCACTACTTGGCTCAAAGTCCCCTACCGACTAGGCTTAGCATTATTAACCTTAATATTTCCAATTCTCTTACATAGCCAATTAGAGTTCCCTTTTTATAGTTCGGTCAGTCATTGGTTGGTATTTTTGATTATGCTTTGGTTGGTCGATCGATACACTTTAGCTGATAATGCCGAGTCCACCTTTATCGCTTGTCCACAAACATTTCTAATTCGATTCGTTGCCCTATTTATTCCCACTATTTTTGTACCATTTTTACTTACTAGCTTACATACCGCGCATATTTTAGTTGCGCATGAAAAAAATCCAACGAACCCTAAAGCCTTTGAGCGATTAAGTAACATAGTTAACCCCATCGCATGGCTAGGTAGATTAGATGCTGCAGTTTATTCACACACTCTCATCAAAGGGTTAAATGATAAAGATGTGAATAAACTTGAGAAATACCTAACTTGGGCTTTAAAACGTCTTAAGCATACACCTAGAGAAAGCCTTTACGAAAATAGTTTGTTAGTTTTAAAGATCTTAGGGAGAAATGAAGCCTATAAATTATTATTGGAGGAGGCTGAAATAACTTTTCCACAACACTTAAATTGGCACAGTAGTATTTTGCAAGAAAATAAAAGTAATGGATTTAATAAGTAAGGGAAAAGTCCGCGTTAATGCCACTTTTATAAGATAAATGTCAGCAACCTATACTGTTTTCCCCCGAATATCCGATTTATACTTTAATTTTTCGGTAATAAGTTAATTTCTCTAGTTAACCTGTGACACTGTTTTGCACTCATTTATTAGGTTGCTATGATGAGCGGTAAATTCAGACATAAAAAAGGAGAGCATAGCTCTCCTTTTTTCTAGCTTAACAATCTAAGCACTAAATACAATCTTTCACTACATAAGTTGGTAACGCACTAGATGTTGCTTGGGTATAAGTAACATAACAATCAGTTGTAGCAAGCGATGCAGTATCTGTTGGTCCAGTAGTCTCCTTTGGATGAACAATAAACGTTCCATCAACTATCACAGAAGTAAAGTCCGCATCTATCTCAAGTAAATCACTCCAATCACCTGCGTTCACAGCTATAATAGCCGAGCTATAGTCGCCCAAAGGATAACCATAATTAATCGAGGTATCTGTACCATTTATAACTACTTTAACAGCACCCGTAGCGCCATCACTGACTTTATCTTCATTGCCTACAATCAAAGATTTACTGTGTACTAAAGTAGCAGCTGTTTGCATTGAGGCTTTTACCGCTTGTAACGTTGCTGTACGGGCATCAGCTTGTAAATTAATAAATTTAGGTGCTGCTGTTACCGCTAAAATACCTAAAATTACAATGACTACGACCAATTCAATTAAGGTAAAACCTTTTTGACTTGCTTTTACATTCATACTACTTCTCATGTTTCTTCCTCAATTTACGAACAAAATAAAAATAATTTAGGTTAAATTCTTAACCGATTAGGTATTGTACAAGATGAAAACACCAATAAACGTTAGTAGTGTTTACGATTTATCATTAATATAAATAATTACCGAGCTATTAGCCGGTTGGTAACTAAAGCTATTACCTACCTCGGTTAATGGTGATGGAGCAATATAATTGCCATCACTGTTTCGAGCCAACGTTTCTTTTAAATGGTAATGGCATAAGGTATTTGCACCACTCCCGGTTACATTAGCCAAATATCTAAAACTACCATCAGCATTGATCTCGCTAACACTGCTAGCAATAAGCGGTGGCTGTTGCAATAAACTATTCCATACAGAGATACAGTCAGCTATAGCCATGGTTTTCGAATTTATTCCTGCAGTACTATCAGTTCCAACAATATAACCAGGGCTAATTGTCGGCGATGTATCTCTATCTTCACTGGTTAAATAAACAATGGTACCGTCATAATTAACCATGTTTACACCATTAGTGTCTTTCGGTCGCGCTTCAGCTTCCCACTGAGAGCGCGCTAATGAAACACCTGTAGCAAAACCGCCTGCCATGCCTTCTATATTTGCCTGCTTAGCTTGTTCAGTTAGGTCAACAAATTTAGGTATAGCGGTAGCGGCTAAAAAACCTAAAATAACGACAACAATTACCAATTCAATTAAGGTAAAACCCGTTTGATTCGACACCCGAGTATTTGGGGACGTTCTGCTAAGAGAAATGCTTTTGCTCATTGAGAAAACCTTTTTATATCAGTTGTTGCTTAGCGCTTATGTATTGTAAAAAATCTATAAACACTAGCCTCAAATTATATAGTAATCTAATCTGAATACTTAATATTAACATTATGGACACTTGCGCGCCATTTTTCAATATTAAATAAATGTAATTACTTGTAGTTATTAAATAAATCATAAAATATCAGTTATCGATTCATTTATTCGAAATTAATCAACCAGCTTCACTTTCCCTGTATCACTACGATAATCAAAGTATTGCCCATTAGCAATGCTATACCGACATAACCGGCCGATTTCATTAGCATTATTCTGTATTTCGATTGCTATTACTTTAGACTTGACCACTTGTAATGGCATTGCTAAGACTTGTTGCCAAATTTTATGACAGGCCAAGCTAGAGTGTTCATTATCTACCCAGCCCTTTTTATTAACATCAATTATTGCCTTTTCACTGCTGTTTAATCGATTTAAAACAACTACATTAGGTTGCTTATCCATCAGCCACTGCCCGTGCACCACATTAATTTTGGTCGTAAAATTTTGTGATAAGTTATTAAATGCGGTATTAGTCACCTTTGTTTGTTGACTAAAAAAAACATCTATTAACAGCGTCATCATAATAACTACTATCACAATCACAATGACAAACTCAAAAATTGAGCGCTGTTTTTTATCCGTATAGTTAGGCGTTTTCTCCATGAGCTTTACAGCTAACCTTGCATAGCCGAAGCCATATCCCACATAGGGGTAAAAATACCTAGCGCTAGCACTAGCACCATGGCAGCTACCACGACTAAAAGTAGCGGCTCAATTCTCGCCGTTAGTGTTGCTAAGTCGTAATCAACTTCTCGTTCATAATAATCCCCTACTTCGGTGAGCAATTCATCAACTCGACCTGTTTCCTCACCTACAGCCACCATCTGTAAAACTAAAGGCGTAAATAAGGCACTAGCAATAGAAGAACGCAATAAACTTTCCCCACTTTCAATGCCTTGTCGCATAGCAGAAATCTTTTCCTGCATGTAACTATTATCAACGGCCTCAGCTACTAGTGTTAGTCCAGTAGTCATGGGTACACCCGCCTTTAACACGATGGCAAAACTATGAGAAAAACGCGCTAATATTGAACGTTCGATAATACTACCTATTATAGGTATTTTTATTTTGCGTCTATCCCATTGGTATCGACCTTTCTTTGTTTTCAACGATTCTTTAATCATAAATACGATGATAAAGAGTCCTAGTAACATATAGTGCCAATAGTTTATAAATAAATTAGAGCTAGCAATAATAAAACGCGTCGCGAGCGGGAGTTCAGCCCCTAATCGAGTAAACATATCTGCAAATGTTGGAATCACAAAAACATTTAAAATAACCATGGCTGCTGATATGGCGATAAGTACCATACTAGGATAACGAAGTGCCGCTTTAATCCGTTTGCGCGTGTCTAATTCACGTTCTAGATAAGTGGTTAACTTTAAGAAAGCTTGATCTAACTGACCGGTATTTTCCCCCACATGCACTAGAGAGATAAAAAGATGGTCAAATATTTTAGGGTGGCTATTTAATGCTGAAGAAAAGGTATAACCCCCTTCAAGCTGTTTGCCAATATCTCTTAATGCATTTTTTAACGTGGTTGAATTCGCAGATTCAACCATGCCATTAATTGCTCTCAAAATAGGCACACCTGAACGCATTAATGCATACATTTGTCGACAAAAAACGATTAGTTCTTCTAGCGACACTTTGCCATTATTAAATAACTCAAAAACATCAGTACTAGCCGTGTTATTAGCTGTTTTTGCTTCGCTAATAGAAATAGGAGTAATACCTTTTTTAAATAATTTTTCTGCGGCAATATTCACATTAGCTGCATCAATACTGTCTTTTACTTGGCTACCGCCAGCATTGCGCCCTGTATAATTAAATGATGCCATAAGATTCTCGATGCTCTAAAATACGTTACTTACTTAAATATCTATTTTATGATTAATTAATATCAATGGTTTCAACTAGACGTAATACTTCTTCGACAGTAGTAACACCTGTTGCCGCATAATCAAACGCTGCTTTTGCTAATGGAGTAAAACTGGGGTTTTCTTTAGATAATTTACCAAATAATTCACTATCATTACGCTTTAAAGCTGCCATCATACCCTCGTTCATTTCAAGTATTTCAAAGACACCAACTCGCCCTTTATAACCAGTATAATGACAAGTTTGACAACCCTTGCCCTTCATAAATTGAGTACTCCTAGCGCGATCACCAACTAAATTCGTTAACCAAAATAACTCTTGTTCATCCGCTTGATATTCGATAGCACATGAGTCACAAATTCTTCGGACAAGTCTCTGTGCGATGACAGCGCGTAACGCACTACCGACTAAAAACCCAGCAGCGCCCATATCAATCAAACGTAAAGCACTTGTGATAGCATCATTGGTATGCAATGTAGATAAAACTAAGTGACCAGTTATCGCGCCTCGTAAGCCAATTTCTACCGTTTCTTGATCACGCATCTCACCAACCATCATAATATCTGGATCTTGACGAAGAGCAGTACGTAATACACTTGAGAAAGTTAAATCAATCTTGGTGTTAACCTGCACTTGATTGATTCGAGGTAACCGATACTCTACCGGATCTTCTACCGTGATAATTTTTTTACTGGCTTCATTTAGCTCACTTAAAGCGGCATACAGTGTCGTCGTTTTACCACTACCTGTTGGACCAGTAACGAGAACCATGCCGTGCGGACGATGAATTTGCAAGCGTATACGTTTAACAATATCTGCTGGCATCCCCGTCTGTTCAAGTGATAATAAACCTGCTGATTGATCCAACAGACGCATTACAACCGACTCACCATATTGAACTGGCATTGTAGACATACGAACATCAATGTTATGACCACTGATATCTAAATTAAAACGACCATCTTGTGGAACACGCTTTTCAGATATATCAAGCCCAGCCATCAATTTAAGACGTAATACCATAGCAGAGGCAATTTTATTTTCTTTTAGTATTTTTTCTTGTAAGACACCATCAATACGTTGGCGTATACGTAACTGATGTTCTTCAGGTTCAATATGAATATCGGAAGCACGCATTTGTACTGCATCTTCAAACACTGATTGCAATAATTTACCAACAGTTGCATCGCCCCCTTCATCTAGAAATGTTGTTGCGAGGTCAAAACTAGACGATTCTTCATACTCTTCTTCTAATTGGCTAGCAAAAGATTCAATTTCAGCTGTACGACGATATAAACTGTCAAAGGCATCGAATATTTGAGACTCCATGACGACCGCAAGCTCAATACGTCTAGGGGACAACATACGCTCTAACTGATCTAAACCACTTAAATCGGCTGGATCACTCATCCCCAATAAAACAGAAGCACCTCTGTCTTCAATAATCAGGGCTCTTAGTCGTCTAGCATGGACTTCAGGCAGTAAACTCGCTACAGCAGGTGATATTTTATATTGCGAAATATCCATAAATGGCACACTTAATTGCTGTGCCAAAAATTCTAATAATTGTCTTTCAGATAAGTAATTTAGTTCAATTAAGGTATCACCGAGTTTACGGCCCGTTTGCTTTTGGCTTGATAACGCTTGCATGAGTTGATCATTTGAAATGATACCTTTATCAACCAATAAATCACCTAAACGCATCTTTAATTTGGGAGCTGCCATAATCTGTCCTACTGTCCTATTACTTGTATGCGTTGCTTGATAAAATTTTCTGAAGAAATTGATAAGTCATTTTTTGTTAATGCTTTTTTATACGTCGAACTAGCCAACTCAAATTGACTATTTTTATCGTACAAAACAGCTAAACCTAGCTGCCAACGACCTATATCAGGCTTCATTGCTATTAATACTTTATACGCATCTACCGCTATTTTATTTTGTTTAGCTTGCTGAGCCGTATTTGCCAACATAATTTGGTATTGCTCATCTTTGAGCTGAGCGAGTGGTTTCAACGTATTAAGCGCTGCAGTGAATTGCCCTTGCTTTAAATGAATGCGTGCTTTCATTTGACGTAAACTGCTGTCTTTACTATTTAGAGAAATGCCTTGTGATAACAAATTTACAGCGTCTTGATATGCTTCTCGGCCAAACCATAAAGCAGCCAGTTTTTTACGTGTTTGACTATCGCTAGGCCTGATTATTACCACATCTTCTAAAAGCTTCTCAGCTTTCTCAATTTGTTTCGCATCTAATGCTTTTTCAACGAGTACTAATTTTTGCTCTGCCAATTCATCTGCCGATAACTGGCGTCGTGACACTGACATTCTGTTAGCTTTCGGTTTAGGTTTATCTGCGCTAGAAAGCGTATGTTCATGACCTGAAGAGCCCGCTGAATGAGTGTGTTCATCAGCTAGCGCTACAGCTTTCTTTGCTGGTGTTATTTTACTATTGCTATTATCCAACAAAGGTTTTGTCGAGAATACCTGTGTGATTTTCTCTAAAGGCTTATTCGATGATACATATTGTGTTTTATTTGGGGGCGTGTTCTCAACATTCACCGTACTGGTTTGTTGTTTAACCTCAATTTTAGCGACTTCTTGGCTTATTGGGCTTTTGAGAACCTTATTTTCGTTATCGTTCACTTTCTTGGGAGTTATCGCTGAGCTATTGATATCTTCAGGTTTATTTCTTACAGAGACGGTTCCGACAACACTCATGTTATTTGTTATTTTCTGAGATTTTAAAGCATTATTTTCACTGATTAATTGCCAAATATAAAAAACAATCAAACAAACAGTTAAAACACAAATACTAGTAATCACTACAATTTTTCTTGGTGAATGCGACTCTACCACTTTGCCTGACTGGATGGAGTTGGCATTAGGCTCTGGACTGCGTTGTTCCAGGTCCTTCAGCATCTGATTAATGACACTCATAACTTAACCACCAAGGTATAATAAGCTAACCATAAAATTCCCAATCCTAATAAACATGACACAACTAACAAGTTTGCTTTTGAGTCTTGTTCAATACTTTCAGTATCATTTACCGCAGCCTTTAGTAATTTCATTGTCATTTTGTAATGTCCTTGACCATAAGCAAGCATTAGCATTTTGTGGCACAAAATATTAACTAACCGTGGAATGCCCTTGCTAACGCGAGCAATACCTTGACATATTTTAACAGGGAAAAGTTCAGCCCCCTTATACCCTGCTACCTGTAACCTATGTTGAATATATTGTTGTACTTCATATGCATTCATTGGTCTTAGTTTATATGCAAAGGTAATACGTTGTCTCAACTGTCTAAATTCTGTTTTTGCCAAACGAACATCTAGCTCTGGTTGTGCAAATAACACGACCTGTAGCAACTTACGTGTTTCAGTTTCTAGGTTAGTAAATAACCTTAAGGCTTCTAAGCTATCTTCCGGTAATGCTTGTGCTTCATCAAGAATCAGTACTACGGAATGCCCTTGACTATGTAACTCTAATAAGCGGGCTTGGATACGTTGAGTAAGCAATTGCACCGACATACGCTGCGCTTGTTTAACACCAAGTTCTACAGCAACTGCTCGCCTTAATTCATCCGGATTAAGATAGGGATTTGGAATATAAGCTGTAACAAAGTGATCTGGGATTTCATTAAGCAGTTTACGACAAAGCAACGTTTTACCTGTACCTACTTCACCAACAACTTTAATGAAGCCCTCACCCGTCTGCAGAGCAGTCGATAACACTGCTAACGCTTCATCATGCATAGCCATTGGCATATAAAAATTCGTATTAGGAGTTAAGGTAAAGGGTAATTCTCCTAAGCCAAAATGATATAAGTACATAGAAAGCCTACTCAGTGAACTAATTAAGCTAAATGAAACAAAAAAGCTTTTCGATTATTGCTCATTGCTTACCGCATTTTGTTTAGCCGCTTGGCAAACCATATGGTTTGTCGCATATTCAGCATCAGCGCACTGTTCTTGGCATTCTTGTGTCAGTTTACCGTCTGCAGATAACTCACACGCTTCAACCTCTTCAGGAAACCATTTTGTTAACAAGCTTCGTGCATCTTGTAGCTGGTTTTTCCAAGTATCTTGGCCAATCACAATGGGTTTTAACATAATGACTAATTCACGCTTTTGTGACTTTTGAGACTTGTTCTTAAATAACTCTCCAAGATAAGGAATATCACCTAATATCGGTGTTTTAGATTCCATATCAATATTATACGTTTCAATTAAACCACCAATAACAACAACTTCTCCTGAGTTTGCACGAATTATAGTATCTGATTCTCGCACGCTACTTTGCGCTAGTGGCAACACCAGTGTCGAATTACCAATTACAATGGTTTTATTTTGTTCATCAGTCAGCGTAACAGAAGGGTGAACATGCAAAATAACGCTACCGTCTTTACTAATTTGCGGTGTAACGTCTAATGCTATTCCTGAGAAAAATGGTGTCAACTCAACTGTAGGCGTAGTTGTTGTTGAAGTTCCTGTTGTTGTAGTACTAGAAACGTCAGTCACAAAATACTCATCCTCACCTACTTTAATAACAGCTTTTTGGTTATTTGTTGCCGTAATACGCGGGCTTGAAAGTACTTGAACATTGCCTTGTGTTTGTAAAAGTTCGATAACTCCTGAAAAGTCACTACTGCTGGTTTTTTTACTAAACGCTATGCTATTAACACCACCAATAGTATCCGAAATAACACTACCAACCACATTACCTGTAGTTGAGTAAATAATGTCTGCACTGCCTACTTGATCAAGTACTTTATTCCACTTGATGCCTTGCTGAAAATCATCATTAAGCGTCACTTCCATTATCTTCGCTTCAATAATAACTTGACGATGTAAATGGCTTTCAGTAGCTGTTATAAAGTTCTTAACCGCTGTAATTTCTTGTGGCAACGCGCGTACTGTTACTAAACCAGCCTGCGGCGACACAATGACTGAACGGCCTTCTCCAGTTCCAACGAAAGCAATTAAAGACTCTTTCAATTCTTTCCAGAAATCAGACTCATTCTCGGTATATAAGTTGATACCACTATTCTGGCTATTCGAACCACTATTGCCATTTTGGTTGTTATTACCGCCACTATTGTTGCTACTATTGTTACCGCTATTATTGTTACCACTATTTCCGCTGTTAGGATCGTTTTCAGATACACCACCTGAATTAATCGTTGTAGTCGATGAGCCAAAACGTTTAAGAAATAAGTAATTTAACGCAATAGTTTCAGTACGTATGCCTGGAGGGAAAACTTTTACAACGTTGCCACGGCGAATTATTTCATAACCATAGACATCTTCCACAACAGTTAATGCTTCTGATAATGTAACATTATTCAAGCTTAAGGATATTTGACCAGTAACATCAGGATGAATAATTACGTTATATCGTGAGCCTCTAACAATCGCTTGGAAAAAATCTTTTGCATCAACTTCTGTTGCTGAAACTTCCAAACGTTTTTCAGCTAACATGCCTTGTTTGGCCTGATTCATGTCATTTAACATCAATTCTTGCTGCACTGAACTGGGTACTTGCGTTAACGGTTTCGGTCCATTGAAGCTTTTAGTTTCTTTAAGGGCCTCATCTAAACCTTCTTTCATGTCGACAGCGTCTTTAGGCACTGATTGACAACCAACTAAAGCAAAGAGTAACGTCGACAAAGCAATGTTTAATTTTAATTTTGATTTTGATTTTGATTTTGATTTTTTCATAGGGGGATTTATTTTTATCATTAATTAGCTACCGTATTGTCTACGACGTTACTTTTAAAACCTTTACTTTTAAAAACATTAATTTTTAATCGTTTAGATTTACTGCGTAAAATCACGCTATGACTGTTGATTGCAGTGATACGATACTCATCAACATAGTCAAACATCTTGTATATTTTGCCATTAATAACCGCAGTATGAATGCCATCACCGTGGATTATCGAACTCAAGACAAAACCACCATCGCGCTTTAATTGGCTAATACTGCTAGAGCCACTAACACCAAATGGGCGAGTGGGATCAACATCCGCAGCAAAACTTACTGGCGAGGCCAATAGAATTACTGTAGCAACGGCCGCTGAAATGACCTTTGAATTAAAGTGAGTTTTAAACACCGATAAACTCCTTTTTTAATCCCAAGCTATAAATAGTTATATTCACTTCGCCTTGTGGATATTCTTTTACTTCAAATTTAAAGTTTTGCCAAAAAAACTTCCACGATAATTGTTCCAAATGACGCAAATAATTACGTAATTGAAAGTACTTACCCGACAGTTTAATTTTAATTCCATGCTTATATAAATTTAGCCCGAGTTGTTCTGAAGTCGGCGTGATTATGCTCGCCTCATCATCCGATTGATCTCCTACTAAATTTAATAAAGGTTTAGCGCCTATTAATTCAAAGGAAAGTAATGATACACCTGGCTCTAACTCAAGTAATTTAAGGAGGGCTTCACGCATTTCGCTAGGGCTAATAAGATCCGTTGTTAAAAGGACCAACTGATTATCAATCTTGGCCAATTTTCCTTCAAGTTGTTCAATCTGTTTAACCGTAGTTACATTAGGATCTTTCTCTAATGCTCTTTGATATTCTTCAATAGAAAAGTTAAGGGTTTTGTTACCTGTTACCATCGCTCGACTTTGTTTATCAAAGGAGGTTACTTTGGCACTTTTATCATCAATAAAAAAATATGAAATAATAAAAAATATTGCTACTAAACCTGTAAGCAACACTAAAAACTGTTCTCGACTAGTCAGTTGAAGGAATTTATCACTATAGTTATTCCATTGCTCTTTCATTAGTCTTTACTCCCTGCAACTTCGGAGCTAACCACAAATTCGGTAATATTTTGCTCATTTTTAGCAAGTTTAAATTGGACAAACGCCTTGCCTGATAATAATCGAGACTGCTTAAAACCTGCCAACCACGCAGGTACCGCTTGAGGAGTACGAGCTTGTCCGGTAAAACTCATATTTTTAGTATCAATACTGATTGTTTGTAATCTAATATCTTTATGATGCATAGCAGATAAGTCATTCATTGCCATAACAAAACCACCTGCAAAAGTCTCATTTGGATCGGTGAGCTTATGTAACAATGCATCTTTATGTTGCATAACTAACTTTATCGTAGCGAGATCTCTTTTTAATGTTGGCGATACTTGCCTATTTTGTAATTCTAATTCCAATTTAGTAGCAAGCTTTTGTTTCTGTTGCTTTTCTTTTAACAAATCATCATATATTACCGCTGACTGGTTGTAATTGAGTTCAGTAATAACACTCCAAATCAACATAAGTGATAGTAAACCAACCCAAGCACCCACAACCCTTTTCAGCGTTAACAGCGGTTTTTCAGGGAAAAGCTCTGCTTGTAATAAATTAATACTATTTTTAGTTGTCATCATTTTCCCCCGCCAAAACTTCTGTCTCGTTATGATAAGGGACATTATCTAAACTAGCGCCAATCGCTGCTGCATATTCTCGATGCTGGTGATACGGACTAGGTAATTCCAGTAAACTGACTGGCACAATCGAATTTTCAGCTAATTTTTCAACAAACACCTTTTCTAAGGAAATAGGTAGCAATACTTTAATTGCTTTGATCGGTGCTTGTTTTAATTGACGTTCAAAGTAATCTGTAGAGCGTTGAATTTCTAAACCAATATCATCGATAATAGAAAAAGATAGTTCTTCGGCTGATTTACTGCCTATTTGGGCAAAGCCACGTAAACGACGTTGGAAGAATATTTTTTTCTGCTTAACAATGATTAAAACTATTTCTTCATTGGGTTGCTGGCAAACCAATAAATTAGCATCATCCTGCGGAGCTAATAAGTTAGCAAAAGCAAATTCTTGGGTAGTGATTTCACTGATTTTCACTGCACCTTGCTCTGTGATTTCGACCAGTTTTTTTAGTTCATCTAAAGGAGCACAGACTACATTTATTTTTTCTTTGCCACCAGCAAGAAGCGGTGCATCATAATAATCTACCACCATATTATTGGGGGAAATGCTGACCAAGTCTTTAATTTGCCATTTCAAAGCACTATTCATTTCATTATCAGGCAAGTTTGGTTTATCTACTTGCACAACTTGAGATTGCGCTTCATTTAAGACCAGACAAGCATTTCCTTCGAGCTCATATTTATTGTGCAGTGCTTGGATAGCACTCGAAAAATTAACCGAACTAGCTTTTTCATGCTCAAAAATAACTTTTGTTGACGTACTTTCGTCAATAGAAGCATCGGAATTTTGCTGAGGAATTGAGCATAAGGAGACACCCTGATGCTGAAAAGCAATACCAAGGCGCTGATTTGAAGTATTTTTTGAAAAAAGTTGGCTTAATTTCGTTAAAAATGACATTTATCGGCAATATCGCTCTAAGCTAAAATTATTAACAATACTACCCTTTGTTACATATGAAGAGCAAGTATTACTAATGGTGATTAGCTAAGTTTATTAACCATTTATATTACTAAGACTACTGTGAGTTATTGGCGAATGTTTATTTTAAAGTAGGTTCAACAACAATTATCTTAGGGAGAAAGACCATGTTAAAGGCTGATATCGTTTATAATAGCTTCCAACATGTTAAGAATGAATATCTCAAAAATTAGTTATGCATAAACCATTGTCATTATTACAAAAATTAGAACATCCTCTTTTTGATAAGTATAACCTTGATGTTCGAGTGAAGCGTGATGATTTATTGCATAACATCATATCAGGTAATAAATGGCGCAAATTGAAGTACAACCTAGAACAGCTTAAAACTGACGAGTTCCAAGGTGCATTAACTTTTGGTGGTAGTTACTCTAATCATATTCATGCTTTTGCTTATGCATGTAAGCAACAAAATATCCCCTGCATTGGTGTTATTAGGGGAGAAGCTCACTATGCAGATAACTTTACATTGAGCTGGGCAAGGCACTGGGGCATGCAATGTCACTTTGTCGATAGGAAAACTTACCGTCGTCGTTTTGAGACTAGCTTTATCGATGAGCTAAAAGTGTTATATCCCAATTATTTTATTATTCCAGAAGGTGGTAGTAACTCGCTTGCTATACCAGGGGTAGCTGAGATATTGACCGAATTAAGTAGCCAAGCAGATTTCGATACTTTAATGACTCCTGTAGGGAGTGGCGGTACGATAGCCGGTCTGATTTCTGGAGACTGTGTCGCTAATCAGAAACGTCATAAAATTTTAGGTGTTGCTGTGTTAAAACAAGCAGAATACTTAATTGATGACATTAAGTCCTTACTTACGCAGGAAGCTAAAGCTCATAGTAATTGGCAGTTATTAACTAACTTCCATCGTGGTGGTTATGGTAAATTCAGTAAGGATGATGCAAATCGAATCATAACGTTTAACCAGCAAACCGGTGTATACTTTGAACCCGTTTATACTGGTAAAATGGTTTTAGCTTTACTTGATCTAATAGCACAAGACTATTTTAAGCCAAAAGAGCGCATCGTTTTATTGCACACAGGGGGATTACAAGGATTAGGCGGAATGATTGAACAAAATCGTTTAGAAGCTAAAGACTGGCCGCCATTAAAAACAGTTGATAATCAATAAGCGTTAATTAATTTCATTAACGCCATATCTATGACTAAAAAACCATTTAACTAAGAAATTAAAACCTGAGCTGATAGCGCCCTTGATTATCTGGTCGACCAATAAAAGACAATGCTGATTTCAATTGAGTAGGAAACTTAGCGCCAGGTTGCAAATATCCTTTGCCTGAAATTTTTTGAGTCGCGAGAGTTAACACGCCATCAAAACTCAAACCTAAGTTATTCTTAGGAGATACTTTGGCCAACAAATTCCCCTCATCGCAACTTATTTCCGTAGTAAACTTACCGAGTTTAATATTTTGCTCTAAAGCAACAACACCAGCACGAGACCACAAAACCTCACCTTGTGCTTTTGAACAGGACAATTTATCACCAGTAACAATCACTATCTCTGATAAATACAACTCAATATTTCCTTGCGCGCTTAAGGGAATAGGTAGTGTTAATTGTGTCGCAATATCATTCGCAGACATAAAGACCTCGACCTCAGTTAAGGCGAGCTGTTCAGAAGAAACGGTTAGATTAAGTTTTCCTTCAGGTCCCGATGACATAGCATCACCAAAAGTCACTTGAACGCTTGGTGATAGACTAAACAGAGACCAAAAGCTGACCGTTGTTTTTACCTTTTCAATCTCATTATTATTTATTGTGACTTTGACTATTTCACCTTGCCAAATAGATCCTGAAACACCCTGCAGTGCTATATTTTTTGGTAATTTAATATTATTGATTACTAATGCTAGTGGCGCACTTGCTAATAAAAACACCATATAACTACTTAAAAAAATTGCCGTAATGGCAAACCACTTCTTCATGAAAATTCTCTGTTATGTATATTATGACTAAGCGAAGTTGTTAACGCGCTGATTATAATCTTGTTAAATGTAAACGGCGTACTTTGACCTCGCCAGCACTATCACCCCGAGTTAAATCAATCGCTTTAACCTGCAAGCCTTCGTTATTAGCCAAGTGCTCGAGCCAAAACAGTAGCTGGGTAAAAGGAGTACTATCTATCCATACCTGTAGATCATCCCCTTGAGGCTGCATACGCGTAATAGATAACTTATAAGTTTTTGCACTGCGATTAGCGACACTTGAAATACTGCCACTGAATTTTTTCTTACCGCCCGAGCGTTTTGCTTGCTGATACAAAGCAGTATTTTCTCGTACCCAAGTTAATAACTGCTGCTGCTTTACTAACTTACTGCTAGCCTCTGTTAGACTATTATTTATCGGCTGCCAGATTGCACTATAAAAAATAAAGACAATAAAAACCAATGCCATTACTGATACCAGGCGCTGTTCTCTGCTGTTTAGTTGTTGCCACCATGCTTTCATTATGATGCATCCTTATTACTGTTTTTACTACTTTGCTTGGTCGTGCTTTTTTTATTATTAGACCTTTGCTTTGTACTGTTAGTATTTCCTTTATTGGAAATACTAAATGAGCCCGATACTTGGTCACCTTGATTACTTTGTGAGCCTTGTTTCACTATCAAATTGGCTGTCGCTAACGCAACACTAAACTGTTCGAAAGCTTGATAATCTTTAGCTGTTGCTTGAATACGTAACTCTTGTCGCTTTCCATCAAATTTTACTGTCTCTGGTTTTAATGCCGGCACTTTAGCAAATGCAGGTTGTAATTTAGCAAGCATTGCTAAGAACCCTTGCCTGTCTCCAACGCCCCCCAATAAAGCTAACTCTCGATTCAATTGCGATTTGATTGTTGAAATCCGTACTCGTTTCGTTTTTGGAAAGGCTTTTTTATAACTGGCAATTATATTTTGTTCAACTCTGTCTTGCTCTGTATTTAGTTGCCATAATTGCGCACTTTTATGACCCAAGCTAAGCAAGAGGGCAAACATGGCAACACCTGCTACCCACAGCCATTGTCGACCTGTTTGACTGCGATTTTCCTTAATCTTATATTGGCCCTGTAGTAAATTGAATTGAGCTAACTGACTACCATAGTTCATCGCCATTAATGCTAAAGGTAATTCTTCAGGCATTGTGTTGATATTACATTGTTCACTATGTACTAAGGGTGAATATGCCTCGATAAGCACACTTTCTGCCTGCTCGTTACTCTCTGCATTCTCGGATTGCGTAGCAAAAGCTTGGCATTGAAATTGCCATGCATTAGCGTCTACTGTAAAGCCCTGCCAAAGTTTTTGACGAACGATGACTTGCGCCTGTTCAGTATCACCAAGGGCAATCGCGCTCCAAGCTTTTGAAGTCAGAGGCATAGCCAATACCTCAGGCAAAATAGAATCTGTTTCAATATCAGCTTCTGCCAACCATGATAACCAAAGTTGCATCTGCTTATGAGAAACAATAGCTGTGAAACAGTTATTTCCTAGGTTATCACTCGCTAAATCAGCATAGGCGAAAAATAGCTGTTCTACATCTTCTGCCAAGCTATCTTCTAACATATAAGGAGTTGCTAAACGCATCGCTCTGGAAGATTTTGCAGGAACTTTTAACGACTTTAAAAGTACATCACAGCTAGGTACCAATATTTTGACCTGCCGTTTATCCGCTTTAATAGTAAGCTCATTGAGCTGTTGAGCCCCTTTTAGCTCTCCACTGGCGATGATTTCTTGCGCATTACCGCTAGTTCCAGCCACAACTAACCAATGAATGGTATCGTGTGCTTGACTTCCTAAACGGATAAATAATGTTTCTGTCACTAGTTACGTCCTATAGTACGACTAATTACTTGAATTTGTTGTGACTCATTAACTTTCATTATTGAGCTCATCGAAAAATAGCTATTATTAAAACGTGCATTGGCTTTTAGTTTAAAATATTCACTATCAATAACGAACGGTGCTTTTTGCCACTTTTCCACTCTAATTTTTGTTAGTTCTTTTAACTTTAGAAAGTCTTCTACCTTGTCATAACCTGAACTATCACGTGCACTTAGCACTTCTTGCGCATCCTCTAAACTTGAACCAAGCAAAGCCTGTAACAACTCAGGCTTTTCTTCATCAAGTGTATTGATATTTATCAAATGCTGAGCATTTTGTGGCAGTACACATACGTAGGGCGTCAACGCTAAAATAACGGCAGGAGTAAAATGCTCAATTAATCTTAACTCATTAACACTGCCTAAATAACTATTAGCAGCAAGATAAGGAAACTCTCGAGAAGCATAATCATTATCCTCTGCGCCACCTGAACCCGTTATTATGTCATTACTGTCTAACCAATCAGTTAATGCATTAACCATAGCTTCGGCTTCAAAATTACCAACACCTTCGATGTTTAAGTTGACGATTAGCGCTTCTAACACAGTTGCCGCTGGTAATTGTTTATTACTGCTTGAATTCTTTCCTGTGCTACTTCTCGTTCCAGTTGATGAAGCAGTTTCACTTTTCGTTTTATTTTTATCTGTTGCTGAGCTCGAAGGACTGTCCGTGCCACTTTCAGACTCCGCTTTTGTTTTTGCTTTAGGGTGTAGTGCATTTAAATTCAAACAACTTTGTAAATCACTAATTTCACCACTTATTTCACCAAAATCGACAGGATAGTTACTCTCTTCTGCAGTCCATATTTGTTCGAGATGAGTGACGTCAGGCTCATCTTTAAACGCTTTGATTAACACTCTTTTAGTAAAAGCTTCTGCGCCCAGTGCATACCAATAGGCCTGTTGATTAAAGCTGATATTGGTGCTTCGTTGCATTTGTGTTTGCAAACGGGTCGTCATTTGCGCAGCAATAATTGATGCTAGAGCAACGATAAGCATCACGGTGATTAAGGCAACACCGCGCTGCTGTCTTTTATTGTGACAACTCGACATTCGTTTAATCACCATCCGCAGCAAGGTCACCTGCCACCAAAAACTGACGGCGAATTAGACCATAATCACGCGTTTCAAGTTCAATGGCTATCGCTTGAGGTAATGTTTTACCTGACCATTCTTTTTGCCATTTACTGCCATCATAGAATTCAAATGATAAGCTCATGACTTGGCTTATTAGTGGTCTGATCCTTGGCTCTTGCCCAACAACAGCATCAACAAAATTATAATGTAAGCGCTCTAGCGTTTCATCAACGAGCCGATAGGCAACACTCTGCATATCACTGCGCGGTAGTAATAAACCGGGATTAGTCCAACCATTACGTACAAAAGCAATAGCCTGTTCATCGGCTAAAAAACTATCATCTGCTGTTTGTAAAAAACTACTACCTGGTGCTTCGCCATTAATACGCATAGTACGTTTGGCTATTTGGGTAAAGTCTCGCTCCATTAATAAAAAGGCACGCTGTAATTCATTTTGCCTTTCACTGCGCATTTTTGAGTTTTCATCACCGCGTAAGACAGTATCAAAAATGGTAAAACTAGCTAAACTCACCACAGAAAATATCGCAATAGCGATCAATACTTCTAACAAGGTAAAACCACTTTGACTGTGTTTAACTGTGGTATTAGCTTGGTCAATGTCTAGTGTCATCAGGGTTTATCCTGAGCCAGGTAGGTCATTAAGCTCGCACTCACAAGTTCATCATCTTCATTTAATCGAACTTGCATATTTACAGCACGTAACTCTTTGTTTGCTGTTTTGATAACCTTTTGTTGCCAATACCAAGTGCGGCCTGCCATTTCAACTTTTCCTTTACGGTTGTTTCTCGGCGGCCAAGTTTTATCTAAACTTACTTCAACAAGTTGGTTGGATGCGACCCAATTTGCAAACATTTGCTCTTCAATATGACTAATATGACGATAATTATTATCGGCAACACCAAGCAGTGCGACACCTGCAATAGCAAAAACAGCCATTGCTAACATAACTTCAAGCAGGGTAAACCCACGCTGCTTTGTCGTGCTACTAATCATCAAGTACAGGCCCCTCAATGGTTAATGGCACACTATATAATCCGGTAACACGATAGGCTAAATCTTCAGCGTCCTCAATATAGGCCAACTCTTCAGTCAAACGGAACGTGACACTAAAAGGACTAAGGTCTCCCCCTGAGAGAATATACACTTGTGGGATTATTTTTTTCTCTCGCTCTTCTTTTGACAGTAAGGTGAAGTCGTCTTCATCTTTTTCTTTAAAGGTATCGGCATCAAAAAGCATTGGCTCTTCAATGGGCAGGTCATCAAGTTCTATGCTAAGTTCTATTTCTTCAGGTAACGTGACCTTGGCTTGCCAATCTTGTTCGGGGATTTCAGTCCATTGTGTACCGTCATAAGCCAAAAACTGATAGTTATCTTTTTTAACAATCAAACCTAATTCAATATTATTGAGCATGCCGTATTCAGCTGCTACTTCAAATATTGCCGCAAAACGAGCACTCTCATGCTTTAACTTATCTTCAGGGTTATTGCCAGAAAAGTTAAACTGTACCAAGCTGGCCATTAGACCAATCAGCACGACAACCACCATCACCTCAATTAAGGTAAAGCCGCAATTTTTTACTATTGATGGTGCTCGGTTTAATGGTTTTAGCTTCATAAGATAATGAGTTACGTTTTAACTTTAAGCTGTAAAGCTCAATTAAAAGGAAAATGCACGGAGTTGACGCTAGTCAATGAGTACAATTGACGCCTTAATTGATTTTTACAGCAACAAGGTAAGACAGAAACTATTGGAAGTCGCCTAAATTCCAGTTGCCTATGTCATCTTCTGTTCCGGCTTCACCATCTGGACCTACAGAAAACACATCCATTTTACCCTGTTCGCCTGGGTTTAATAAAACATATTCATTGCCCCAAGGATCTTTTGGTAAACGTTTAATGTAACCATCTTCAGGGAAACGACGTGGCTCTGGCTCAATATCAGTTTGGTCGACTAACGCTTCCAAACCTTGCTCTGTCGATGGATAATCGTAATTATCCATTTTATATAAACTCAAAGACGTTTCTAATGCAGTAACATCTGATACCGCTTTTTGCATATTGGCTCTGTCTTGACTACCCAATAAGTTAGGCACAACCATACTGGCTAAAATACCTAAAATAACAATAACCACCATCACTTCTAGTAAAGTGAAACCCTGTGTTTTTTTCATGTTCATATTGCATTCCTAATGTCTGAAAAATTATATAATGACAACTATACCCGTTTCACTTGAAGATGCATGGTTCAGCTGGAATTAAAAACGCCTTTAGGCAAAGTATTGATTGAAGAGAATGGTTGTTCCCTTGTCGAAATCAATAACGCAGCTTAAAGCGTTTCTAAACCAGCCCCTTGGGGAAGGCTGAGCAAATCATATTCTGCATTACATTTCTTTTTAAGGGAATACCCTTAATAAAAAAATGCGCCTTGATTATGAGTCGCTCAGACTTCTTGAAACGAGCCTCTTCAAGTGGAGCGGGTATATACTGCCATAAATTGGTATTAGCCTCCCACTAGGCTATTAAGTTGTAATATGGGTTCTAAAATGGCCATAACAATAAAGAGCACAACACCAGCCATTGCGACCATGAGCGCAGGTTCAAATGCTTTTAAAGAAATACTCACTAATGCATCAAACTCTCTATCTTGATTATCTGCAGCGCGGCCTAACATATGCTCTAATTGGCCACTTTTTTCTCCACTCGCTATCATGTGCAACATCATAGGAGGAAACAATTTAGTTTGCTCTAACGACACACGCAAACTAGCACCTTCACGTACCTTATCGGTAGATGCTTTCACCTGTTTTTTTATATATAAATTATCAAGCACTTCACCTGAGATTTTCATGCTTTCTAACAAAGGCACAGCACTAGCTGTCAAAATACTTAAAGTACGGGCAAAACGTGCTGTATTAATACCTCTAGCGATTTTACCAACACCAGGTATCTGTAATAAGTATTGATGATATGCCATTTCAAAATCAGGCTTTTTCAATAACTGTGAAAACAGCAGCAGAACTCCAGCAAACAGCATCACTAGTAGTAAACCATAATCACGAAGAAAATCACTACTGGCAATAAGGAATTGAGTAGTGCCGGGTAAGTTCTCACCCATGTGTTCAAATTGACCAACAATTTTAGGCACAACAGCAGTCAACAAAATAGCAATAACCCCAACGGCAACTACTGTCATGATAATAGGGTAAACTAATGCTTGGATAAGTTGCGAGCGCATTTGTTGGCGCTTCTCAGTATAATCAGCCAAGCGATTAAGTACCTTATCAAGGTGACCTGATTTTTCTCCAGCGGCCACCATAGCGCGATAAAGGCGATTAAATATTTTTGGATATTCCGCCATGCTTTCAGACAAACCGTAACCTTCAGTCACTTTAGTGCGAACACCCATGATCATGCTTTTGATACGATTTTTCTCACATTGCTCTGCCACCGCCATTAACGACTCTTCTAACGGTAAACCTGACTCAACTAAAGTGGCCAATTGACGGGTAATTAAAGCTAACTCTGATGCAGAAACTTTACCACTGCCACTTTGGCTAAAACTAGATGAAGAGCCCGCTTTATCAGCCGCTTTTTTATTCGTCAATGTGGCAGTAACTTCGGTTGGCATTAAGCCTTGATCACGCAGTAAACCGCGTACTTGTCTAGCCGTATCACCTTCGATAACGCCTTTTTTAGTTTTACCTCGACTATCTACCGCTTGGTATTCAAATGCTGCCATAATTACTTAAATTATTTAAATTAGTTACTTATTTAGATTCGGTCAATTCACTCTTGAATCAACATACGTCCATTAGAAAACATTTACGCTTTAATTTTTATGCACTAGTCTTCACGAGTAACGCGTAAAACCTCTTCTAATGTCGTTCTTCCTAACATGACTTTATCAAAACCATCTCGACGAATACTTGCATTGCTATGACGAACACATTTTTCGATAGCTTGCTCGCCCTGGCCATTATGAATAAGCTCTCGCACTTTTTCATCAACGGGCAATAACTCATGGATACCCATTCGCCCACGGTAACCTTTAAAGCTGCATTCTATGCAACCAACAGCACGATAAATCACGGCTTCATTATCTTCAGGTAAAGCTAATAATTGCCTTTCTTCATCATCAGGTAGATGGCTTTCACGACAATGAGGACAAATAGTGCGTACGAGTCGTTGAGCCAAAACACCGAGTAAACTAGAAGACAATAAAAATGGCTCTACGCCCATATCTTCCATGCGTGTTATCGCACCTGCAGCCGTATTCGTATGTAAAGTTGATAAGACTAAGTGACCCGTCAAACTTGCTTGCACTGCAATTGCCGCAGTTTCTAGATCTCGTATCTCACCAACCATAACTACATCAGGATCTTGGCGTAGAATAGCACGTAAACCACGAGCAAAAGTCATATCAACTTTTGTATTTACTTGTGTTTGTCCTATGCCTTCAATGGCATATTCTATAGGGTCTTCACAGGTTAAAATGTTACGTTCTTTAGCATCAATTTGTGAAAGACCAGCATACAAGGTAGTACTTTTACCTGAACCAGTAGGCCCTGTTACTAAGATGATGCCGTGAGGTTTTTCAATGAGCTTAGAGAAATTGGCACGGGTTACGTCTGTCATGCCTAGATCTTTCAAATCTAAACGTGCGGCATTTTTATCAAGTAAACGTAATACCACTCGCTCACCATGACCTGTTGGCATAGTCGACACACGAACATCAACCGCTCGACCACCAATGCGTAAAGAAATACGACCATCTTGTGGGATACGCTTTTCAGCAATATCGAGCTTCGCCATGACTTTAATACGTGATACCAGTAAAGACGCCAACTTGCGGTTTGGCTTAAGCACTTCTCGCAAAACACCATCCACACGAAAACGTATTTGTAAGGTATTTTCAAAGGTTTCAATATGGATATCAGACGCGCTTTCTTTAATAGCTTCACTGAGCATGGCATTGATCAGTTTAATAATTGGCGCATCATCTTCATTTTCTAATAAATCTTCACTTTCAATAAACTCATCAGCAAGCGAGTACAAATCGACTTCATTGCCAATATCTTCCATCATTTGTTGTGCTTCAGAAGAGTCTCTCTGATAAGCCTGAGTGAGCAGTAATTCAAACGCTGAAAGAGATAGATAATCAAACTCAAAGGGCGCTTTAACGATACGGCGCACTTCTAAAACAATATCAAAATTAACATCAGTCAAGCAATGCAAGATATAACCGCCCGTTTCTTCATCGGTTGATATAAGCACACTGTGGCGTTTAGCAAACGCAAACGGTAATAACCAAGTGCCACTCACTTGAGATTCAACTCGTTCATCCATCTCTGTTGCTTCTATTTCATCAGACATTATTGCTTCTCTTCCGCAGCAACGCCTTCTGTTGATGTCGGTGGTTTAGGTAATTCCGTACCTTTGTCTTCAAACTTTTGCTGATACTCATCAAATGACGGTGGTAAGGTCAGGTTATCTTGCCACTGCGGTAAGATTGGCATATTTTCGTTACTCATTAACGATAAGCCTTCCTCATGTTTACGGATTTGATCAGCACGAATATAGTTATACTTAGATTCACTTATTTCTGTCATTAAAGCAGAGTCTCGAACAATAGTAGCGCGTAAAAAAACCATTAAATTACGTTTACGAGTACTGTTGCTGGTTGATTTGAATAAATGACCTAAGATTGGAATATCACCAAGAATTGGCACCTTTTGTACACTTTCTTGCACGTCTTCATCAATCAAGCCACCTAATACTACTGTATCACCGCTTTCAGCCATTACAGTGGTTTTGATTTCTCTTTTGTTGATTGAGATATCAACCCCTGTAGTACCGCTTACCGACGACACTTCTTGCTCAATAACCAATTGAACAGCATTACCCTCATTAACCTGTGGAGTTACGCGAAGCTTAATGCCTACTTCTTGGCGATCTACCGTTTGGAATGGATTAGAGTTATTGCTGCCCGTTTGAGAGCCTGTAATAATTGGCACTTCTTGACCGACAATAAAATAGGCCTCTTCGTTATCTAAGGTAGTAATGCTTGGCGTAGCAAGAATATTTGAATTAGTATCACTGCTCACGGCATTAACAATAGCGCCCCAGTCATTTTTAGCAATACCAAACATCATACCGCTAACATTACCGAGTACTTGAGCAAGAATACTGTAATCGCCATTGGTGCTTGGATTATTTGATTCAGTTATCGTACCATCTGGATTCGTTACTTTAGTTTGACTTGCGGCTTCACCTTCTGCAGCTTGTACACCTGCAGCCACCGATGAAATACTGGCAGGGCCATTGGTAAATTGAGTAAAACCACCTGCCTCGTTATACCATTGCACACCTAAACTGACACCATCAGTTTCAAAGACTTCAACAATGATGGCTTCAACTAAAACTTGCGCACGACGCACATCTAATTGACGAATTACCGCCTCTAATGACCGCAACATATCAGGTTGTGCGGTAATAACGAGTGCATTGGTTGACTCATGTGCTTCAATACTTACATCACGTTTACTGCTGCTACGTGTCTTGGTTTTTGCCGTTTTAGTTTCTGAGGCAATCGAATCACTAACGCCTTGCAATACCTTAACTAAATCTTCCGCTTTCGAATACTTAAGGTAATAAACGCGTGTATTACCGTTACTCTCTAATTCACTGTCTAAACGTTTAACCAAGCGTGCAACTCGCTCTCGAGCTTTCACTTCGCCGCTAACAATCACGCTATTAGAACGATCATCAGCAACAATTTTGGGAATTAAAAAAGTAGGTTGACCTGCTTTACCACCGGTAGGTTTGTTCATCGCTTCGATGATACGTACCATTTCACCCGCCGAAGCATATTTAAGTTTGATAATTTCAACATCTTGATCACCCGCTCTATCAACACGTTCAATAATTTTTACTAGTCTATTAACCGTTGATGCAGTACCCGTTAACATAATCACATTAGCAGGGTCGTAGTTAACTACATTACCACCACCGGCTTGATCGGATAATTGTCTTAAAAGTGGTACTAATTCACGGACGGTAACATTCTTTACTTCAACAACACGGGTAACCATTTCATCACCAATGATATTACTTTTATCACCTACAACTGGAATAGCAGCTGTTTTCGCATCTTTATTACGAATGATTTTGACAATATTGTTGTCCATTTCGACGGCAGCATAACCATAGCTGTCTCTTATACACATCTCCGAGCCCACGAGACCGTACTAGATCTCGT